>Ga0065711_1044772_pt1 | contig 13891 bp, 14 predicted proteins | sample Hoacrofraction12_FD_59098 | JGI IMG/M metagenome (GOLD analysis project Ga0065711, IMG submission 59098) | Hoatzin crop microbial communities from Cojedes, Venezuela - Epithelial fraction 12 v2 (version 2) | ecosystem: Host-associated > Birds > Digestive system > Esophagus > Crop | place... | reverse complement strand
GAAGTTCCGTCTGAACATGAGGAAGAACTTCTTCCCTCTGAGGGTGACGGAGCACTGGAACAGGCTGCCCAGGGAGGTTGTGGAGTCTCCTTCTCTGGAGATATTGAAGACCCGCCCGGATAAGGTCCTGTGCTGCCTGCTGTAGGTGACCCTGCTTCAGCAGGAGGGTTGGACTAGATGACCCACAGAGGTCCCTTCCAACCCCTACTATTCTGTGATTCTGTGATTCTGTGATCTTCAGTGAGTGTCTTTCAGAAATTCATTTACAGTTCATGGAGAACCTGAATATATGGTATTGAATCTGTTTACATGCACAATTCTTTTTGCCAAACTAGTTACATTTAGAGAGTTAGATTTGAAAAAGGCATCGTTAATTATTCTTTCTAATTCATCTAATCGGAGCACCATCCAGGCAGAAAGCTAAGTAGGACAGCATTATGAAACTCAAACTCCTAAGAGAATGCGGGTGCTTCATAAGTTGGCATAAGGGTAGTCCCATTCTGCAAATCTCTTTTGAATATGATAATAAAACACAGCACCAGCAATCTGCTAAGCAATAGTCTAGGGCACCATCTAATCAAACAATAATGAATATGTTACGTATCACAGCATAAGGGAGAGTCTATATGAAGCTCTTAAGTAATTTCTTGTTTCCTAAAAAGATATTTCTGTATGTGTGTGTTCAAGTGAGGGTTAAGATGCTTGGACAACTTCCAGGATTTTCTGAAAGCCGCATCATCAAAAGTGTTCTTCCTCCTGTTCTGTCAGATGCATTTCAGCTCCCATGAAGTCCCAAGTATATGACCTGTGGACAACATCAAGCTTTTGAAGCAGAGAACAATACCCAGTGGGCTTTTGCATCTATCAATATAAAACAGACATGGTGTCATTATGTCTTGTAAAGGAGATTTTGAATGTAAATCCAGGCATGGTGGCCGGAATGTGGAGGAAACTGCTCTCACTAAAGAGGTCAGATATTGGGTGCTTCAGCATCCATATAGCCTTTAGTAATTTTTTGTGAGACTTTGTAAAGGAAAACAGATAGCATTTAAAAAGTTTTACTGCATTTATTCTGTTTTGGACAAAATCATGCTCCTACACAGAACCTAACAGACTTCCATTCAAGAGAGTCTACCTGTAGTCAGGATGCAAACAGAGCCATCAAAAGAACAATGAAACAGATTTCTTCAGAAGCCTGTCATGTCTGTCTCCTCAGTGGCACCCTCATCAGTCAATGTCTGTAAACAAGTTGTCATATCCAAATTTGAGACAAGCATATAAATGAAAAAGCTTGGTGCCTTCTAATTAAAGATTTGTAAACTGAGATAATTGGCAACTGGTGAGGAAGGCTTAGTGGTGTAATATATAGCTAATCGTTGGTGGCTTGATGGTGTGACAGATGGGGATAGCTTCTTTAAATTATGGAGCTTTTATATTGGTATTTTCAGGAAACGTCAACAGCATGATTATATTTTCATTAATGTTGTCTTTCCTTCCCATTCATTGATTTTGTTAGTTATAATCAATTGTTAACTCTTGTCTCTAACTGTACAATCTATTAATATTTTTATAGGATGCCTCACAATGGGCCTGGTTAATGACTGGATTCCTAAACATTGCCACACTACAATATACAGTGTTAGTATTTAATAAATATTACAAAATAGATATGGAAATCATTGATATTATAATTATAATGACCTTACAACAAAGTTAGTAAAAAAGAATGTGAATATCATGCAAATTCTGCACGTGATTACCGAAATTCAGTTACGCTTCAGATCTAAGAGTCATTGAATTTTTTAGGTTCCAGTATTGAAAGAGTTCCACTGTAAATCTGTGGAACTGCCTTGATCAAGAGTAGGAAAATGTGTTATATTAAAAATGTTCTTTCTAACAGATCTACAAGCCTGTTTCTGTTACTGCAGTTTTGTTTCTCTTCTTTTCCAGGAAGCTGCAATTTTGGGCTCTGCAACAAAGATTTACTGTTTAAAACTAATTTGTCAGATTACTGAAGTTTCCTTATAGATTTGTGGCTAAGTGCAGGGCTGACACTGCTAGCCCTTGTGTGTTCCCTCTCTGCAGCCCTTGACTAGGAAGAATTTTTCATAGTGGGATTGGAAAGAGGCTAAAATATCTTTTCATTACAGTCATATGGTCTTTTTACTGCAAATTAAAGTAGGTGTTAGTCTGACTTACAGGCAAACATTGGAAACCAAAACTGGGTGCCATTCTCTGCCTCTCCTCTTTCTCCTCTGATAGGAAGAATTGAGACACCATTGTTACTAGTCAGACATTTTTAGTTCACTGAAAATTGTAAACTTCTGTGTTTGTACCTTTATGAAGCATAGTGAAGAATTTCAAAGGCCGTGAATTGTGCCTGGGCCACAGATAGAAATTGTTTTTCTGCTGTGGAAGTTTTGACATTGTTGTGAATTTTGGAAGCAGAGCCTATCCCTGTCTGTGACTCATAGGTCTGATTTGCCTCCAGAACAGCAAGGCAGAGGCCAAAGACCCATTGTTGGGATCTGTGGACCAGCCCGCTGTGAGGATGGAAAATTTTCAGGTAACAGAAATGTTTTCTTGCTCTTATGCTGTGTTTAATAAAAATATGTGATTCACATTAAATCATAAGCATGAATATAAAGCATGCTTCAGTAAGAAAAATGTTAAATGTTCTAAGTGCTCCACATAATCCTGAAATATTCCTCCTATACTTATGGTTTGGGATGGGTGTGAGTTAGAATTAAATCCATAGGCCCGCAATCTTTTTATTGCTTTTGAAGTGGTTTATGCCATGTCAATATAAAAAAAAAATAGCCTATTTATCCTGTGTCCAGAAAATAAGTAAACAAACTAAAAGCCCCACACAAAACCCCATCAACCAACAACGGGGGAACTGTGAACTGTGTAAGGATTATAGACCTCAGAAGCTTGTAGTTATACTATGGAATCATAGAATCATAGAATTGTTTAGGTTGGGAAAGACCTTTAAGATCATTGAATCTAACTGTTAACCTAACACTGCCAAGTCCACCACTAACCATGTCCCTGAGCACCACATCTGCAGGTCTTTTAAATGCCTCCAGGGATGGTGACTCAACCCCTTCTCTGGGCAGCCTGTTCCAATGCTTGATCACCCTTTTGATAAAGAAGTTTTTCTTAACATCCAATATAGACATATCCTTATCGGGAAAAGAGCAAGAGATCCAAGAGATTTAGAAAAGTGACAGTCCATTCTTATTTTACTGTCAGTCACTTTGCTAATCTGACCTACATAATTGCTTTCCCTAAGTGAAAGAAGGCTTTAGGCAGACAAGCCAATATAAATACTCAGATTGGAGAGAGCTTTGTTTAACAACAGTAAACGTGTATAGAAGTATTTGTTTACCTTTGCTCATTTATGTCAAAATCAATTGTAATTAAACAGGAATCCAACCACAGAAGTAGTACTTCAGCTGATTGTTCTCATCAGAAGTGTCATATAGCCCCAGTGTGCAGGACATGTCAAAGCAACACATTATTTTTCTCCTGTGATAAATACCTACTTATAGTCTTTTCAGTCCTTTAATAAAGGCAATTGTCTATTTCAAATAAAAGCATGACACCATTTTGTATGAATTCTGGGAGGTTTTCTGATCATATTACAGGAATTACTGAAATTCTGAAAGGCAAAGTTTTTTATATTCTCTACTAGACATTAGATGCCATTTATTGTCCATCTCTTTACACATAAGTACGGAAAATACAGATCTTTCATATGCATTCAAGGTATTAGAATATATAAAACATACCTTATTTTATGAGTCAAAAGCAAGTACTTGTCGGGTTTTTTTATGTAGTGTGTTTGTGGTTAGACAAGAGAAATATAAGCTACAGAGGATTTTACACCTTGTTTCATTATTGAGTGACTTCTAAATGGAAATTTTTTCAATAATGAACACAAATTCACAACATCAAGGGTGAAGTGAATCTATCACCTAGAGAAGTCAGTGTGAACTCCATGCATGCATTCAAAGGCAGATCTTTTTCTTTGTAATGAAACAAGGATCAGAAAATATTTGCATTACTGTTCACTCTGTAATACAACGAAGAATACAGTGTTTCAGGAGTGAAAGTAGATCATATCAGCAGTGTGAAACTGCATGCTTCAAAGAGAAGAAGACATACCTTTTGTAACGGGTCCATCAGTGTATTTTTCATTTGGAGCTGTTGGCTGATAGTCATTCCAGTCAACTAAGTTAGCCAGTGAACCATGTCGACAATTAATGATTATTTTTTAGCTTCCATACTCATAGAAGTAATGAAAAAAATGTCAATTAGAAGCAGGTGTTTGTGTGATATTAAAAACTAGGTGTCACCTGTTGAAAGGAAAAAAAGAGTAAATAATCAAGATATCTGAAAGATAGGCTAATATTTCCTGGGACAATAAAAAATAAAAAAAGCTACTGACATTTTAAAATACTCAATGTTATTCATGTACTTGTCTAGCCATATTCTTATTTAGCCTTCATTGAATATGTGGTAATATTAATCCGCTTTTTTTATATATTGTGAGTTAAAAGTTCTTAGAAAAGGATGAACTTGAATGACGTTTTACCAAGTCAAATCTTCTAAATTATAATGACCCAAACTCTGTCTGCCTTGTTTAACTTCAAATGCAGCTTAATAACATCATTTAAAGGTTTGGGGAGGAATAGGATTGTCTAGGTCTAGGTCTAGGTCTAGATATATGTCCAGACTTGTGTATAGGGGAAATGAGATTTTAAATAGCTGTGTATATTTATTTATTTTTATATAATTAATGTATTTGACATGTATTAAAAGCGTGATTTACCCTATACATGAGCCTGGACATTTACTATTATATTATATGGAGTATTTTGATAAAGACTATAGTGTTCTTCATCTTATAAACATAGTACATGAAGTATTTCTTGAAAATGTTTGTATGCTGATGTTTTATGTACATGGATTGTTTACTTTTCATTTTCTTTTCTGCTTTGTGTGTGTAAGTATAATTCTAAGAATCAAGGTCCAATTAAATTAGAAAAAATATTGTATTTATTAACTCTATCTGGATACACTGAGTCACTGTTCAAAAGAAAAAAATCTTGAGTTTCTTCTTTGTTATCATTATGCAAATTTCATATAATTAGAGAGTCAAACTAAGGTATCTCAGTTTCAGCCATTGAAAGGAGCCAGCTATCTAAAGCATTAATTAGTTAACTTTATAGTACACCATTTTTAGGGTGAAATCAGTACCCACATTTAATTGTGTTCACAATATTTGTGAGGAAAGGATAGGAAATTAACGACAGCACAATAAAAGCGTCTTTTGCTTTAAGATTTCTACAGAAATCAGATGTTAAATATAACCCCTCTGGTAATACAGAATAAAATATGTAAGATATGTATTATGTTACACCATAATATATACCTTGCATTGCATTTTGTATGTTGCCAATGTAACTTTCATCCTACACCATCTTAAATTTCTATCCAGTATGCATTTCCTGTCTAGTTGACTGTTGTTTCCAGTAGCTTGTTCTTTTTCTTTCTATGGTTGATAATTTAGCAGTTCTATTTTAGTATATGTTCTCCCCTAAGTGCATAAAACACTTCTGACTGTTTACAGTTAAGGCTCCCGAGAATTAGGAAAACCTCTAGGTTGCTTCTGTTTATTGTACACACTTGCACTGTTAAGGGGTTATTTTCAACAGGAGAGAGACAAGTATAGAGATAAAGACGGATAAAGCATATCACTCTAACAGCTTGCTATACAGCACAGTGCACAACCTATTTTAAGTATATGTATTTTAATACTTACTTTTAAATTGATTCTATTTTCTCATGTATACTAATTTGGCCCTTGGTGGTGACAGTTCACTTCATGTTCACTTCACCGCTAGTACAAAAGTGCCTGTTCGATTTTCTTCACTGTCTGCTAGCTGTAGCAAAATTACAGGTTAATACTGAGACGAGCAGCTTATAATGTATGATAATCAATACTCAAAATCCATTTCCTATGATGTGACATAAAAGACTGAAGTGAAAAGACACGGATTTTCAAGACCAGAGCACCAAACCTCATGCAATGCAGATGTTTTTCACTTCAAGGTCATTCAGTATTTGTTTCTTCTTTTTTGACTTCATATTTAATTCAGACACCACTAGGATGTCCAGGGACCAGAAATGGAAAGTTAGTCGATACTGGGAGTATGAATGCAAGTACAAAAACTGCTTTAGTGAACGCAGGAAATGAGAAGCAGAAGGAAGATATGGCATACAATATACGTAACATATATATACTATATAATATATATCTCTTTTACTTAGAGATTGCCAGCAAACTGGATTTTTATTAGCAGAAATGAAGACTGTAAATACAGTGTAAGAGTTACCCTCATGCTCAGTGTATATATATGCACGTGCACAAGAGCTAAGTATTTGAAATCTTGGAACACATCTTGGTTATAATAAAACTAACCTAATCAGTCTTGAAAATCTCAAAACATAGTTTTTGACACACTACCGAATACATATTATTAAATTATTGCCAGTGGCTGAGAATTTCCCTGATCTTTACATTTTCTTTAAAGTTTGTTCATTTCCATCTCAGTTCAAGGAATAACTTTTTTTTTTTTTTAAACAAATACAGTTCAGTGAAGTTTTAGAATGAGACAAATGTCAAAATAGAAAATCTCAGTTGTATATTTCGTATGCATATATATATATATATATGTTGTCAATGTAGATAGCAGAGAGTTGGACATAAGCATATGAGCATTTATTTAGTGTATTTTAAGATAGTATAACACAGAACTACTTCCTGAAAGGCAGGAAATGTTTCCCTTCTACAGATGGTTTTTTTGTTGTTTAATGTAATAGGCTGTAATGTATTGAAATCTTCCCAGCTGTGTTCACTGATGGTCTCCCAGTACACTATGACCTCTTGACACATTAAATAGGGTTAGAAAGTTTTACAGGAGCTGCTACTTTTACTTTATTTGTTTCTGTGAGAAAGAAAGGAGAGAAGAGGAATCTTCTTTCATGGAATAACTGGAAAGAGAGAGCGCAGCAGAGAGAAGTGTTGGTCCATTGATTGTGCAGTTCTGAGCGCTTTATGGTAGATAACATGCACCATGTTTTTATTTTCACCTTTTGTTAAAAAGGGATCAAAATTATTTATAAAAATTTATACAAAGGATAGTTAAGTTTACAAAATAAAACAGTTAGCTGGGAAGCTGATAAATTGCTTAGGGAAACCTTTAGAAGTGCCAGAAAACTTTCACTCAGCATTGACTTGAATACTATATAAGAGAAAAATAATTTTAGATATGGTTAGAGAAAATCCTAAACAAAATACGTATTATTTCTCCTTATTATTAGATCTGCTTTTAAAGCTAGAGACAGAGCTTGCCACAAATCTACTCTGTAGGATTAGGAAGAAGAGAAAAACTGGCAAAATTAATTATTAGGAAGCATTTACAAAATCTGAAGTTCTAGAATTAACATTGAAAGTGTTGTGCTTGGGCATTTTTTTTGTTGTTGTTTATTTCTATAGGACTTCTGTGATAAAACATAATCAAACCTGGCTAGTATTAACTATTGTCCATTCCATGGAAGCTTGGAACCTTCCTCTTCAACGCTTTTGCCCCTTGTGCCTTTTTAAATATTTTGATTTTGTTTGTTTTGTGGAGATCTATGTTTTCCCTTTCTTTGAGAGAAAGAGAGAGAGTAGGAGTTTCACTTGGCTGTTTTAAGCAGCAGCTGTTTGATGCTGTAGAAACTCTGGGAAACTAGACACAGAGAACTCTAGTAGAGGTGAATTAATGGGTGGAATGAGGTGTACAGCAATGTACTTTATTTGTATGGCTCCCTTTTCATTAAGCAGTTGTCACCACATTGTCTACGGTTATGCATACCAATGCCATCTCAATTCAAGTGCAGTAAAATCAAACACGACAAACTTAAATGCATCCCTTAAACTCTTCCCAGTACTGCCACTGTGTTACAGTCCCAGAGTTGAGGTTGTCTTTTACTCTTGCTTTTTGTTACGATAATTCTAATTTTTATTGTACACTGAAACCAGCATACAGCTTACTTTTCCTTAGAGGTTGTAGAATTATAAAATGGTTTGGGTTGGAAGGAACCTTGAAAGATTATCTAGTCCAACTACCCTGCCATGGGCAGGAATATCTTTCACTGCATCAGGTTGCTCAAAGCCTCAGCCAACCTGACATTAAAATCTTCCAACGATGAGACATCCACAACTTCTCTGGGAATCCAGTTCAAGTGTCTCACCACCTTCATATTAAAGAGTTTCTTCCTCATGTACAATCTAAATCTTACCTCTTCAGTTTATGCAGACCAGGATACAACTGGCTTTTGGGGTTGTGAGGGCACATTGCTGGCTCATGTCCAATTTTTCGTCCACCAGTATCCTCAAGTCCTTCTCCACAGGGCTGTTTTCCATCCACTCATCCCCAAGTCTGTGTTCATACTGGTAATCTCCCTGACCGAAGTGCAGGACTTTACACTTGGCCTTGCTAAACTTCAGGGCCACCTTGAACTTCATGAGGTTCACATGGGCTCACTCCTTAAGTTAAGGCACCTCTGGATGGCATCCCTTTCTTCTAGTGAATCGACTGCAACGCTCAACTTGGTGTAATTTGCAAACTGGCTGAGAGTGCATTCAATCCCACTTTCCAAGTCATTGATGCAAATATTCCGTAATATTGTCCCAGTGTGGGCCCTTGAGGGACATTGCACATTACTGATCTCTACCTGGACATTGAGCCATTGACTGCAACTTTTTGGATGCGGACATTCAGTCAACTCCTTATCCATCTAACAGTCCATCCACCTAACCCATATCTCTCCCATTTAGAGAGAAGAATGTTGTGGGGGATAGTGTCAAAGGCCCTGAAAAATCTAGATTGTGGACATCCTTGTCAACTGATGCAGTCACTCCATCGTAGAAGGCCACTGCATTAGTCAGACACAGTCTGTCCTTGGAGAAGCCATATTGTCTGTCTCTAATCACCTCTCTGTCTTCCATATGTTTTGATATATCTTCCAGGAAGGTCTGTTCCATGATCTTACCAGGCACAGAGGTGAGGCTGACTCACCTGTATGAATTTTATATTTAAAGCCTTTCTGTTACATTCTCTCTAGCTTTTGTTATTTCTTTAAAGCTTACACCAGTCTGAAGTTTTTGAACTCTTCAAGGAAGGGAGCATGTATACAGAACACTTTTCCACAGAAATGTATCAATAACAAGCATCGGTTCTGAGTAAATTATGTCACTTCAATTTAACTGATCTTTGTGACATTATGAAATTTTATTTAAATTTAAGTCACATTTATTCATGTCTTTTCAGAAATGTGAACAGGTAAAGCTGTTTACACTGTTGGATTGTCACTGATCACCTTTGGCGTTTCTTCTGTGTCAGGTTTCTGCAGTGCAACTGTCTGTGAATCTGGTGGTGATACTATAACATTACTAGGAATTTATTTTCTAATTTAGAAAGATGATGATCACTTAAATTTTCCCTATCTTTGGGTCAACAAGTTTGTTCTACTTTTCTGAAGACCTGTTTTTCATGTGTCTGTGTGTGTGTTTCATCCTTACGTTTAAAGGTATACTCATAGTTTTTTGTTTAACTGGAATCCCAGGCAAATTTAAATACAAAATTCCTTAAATAAAAAAGAATATTTTAACCCATCTGTCCATTTTGTGGAAGAAAATTCTTCATAGCTAAAGACCAGTGTATAGCTGGTTGAAACCTAAAGATGATAAAAGGATTTATTCTATTAGTATTGACTAGTGAGTACTGAGAAGAAGTAAAAGAAAGCAACTTGGACCAGAGTTCCATTTTACTAAAAAACAGAATTAAAGGGTATTTCTGGATTTCTCCTTATCCCTGACATTGCATAAGAGTCATGTGTATAGTTATAAAATGCTAAATGGTGCCCCAAATATGTTCTATTAGTGTAAAATTACAGACAACCTAAGGTTTTTAAAGCAGAAAGTTTTCTTTGTATCTTTGAATTGTAGAACAGGGAGTATCAAAATTTATGTTCTAAAAAGGTACTGAATATAAAAATTGTATTGAAAGAAATAAGAATATAGAAATCCTATCTGAAAACATTATCAGTTCAAATAGCATGTCATAGTTTGTCATTCTTCCAAATTGTATATATTGAGCAAATCCATTTTCACTTACTTGCACCAAAACAAAAAAGGGGGAAACTGATTGCATGATCCATACTCATGTCTAATAAAAATCCAGTATGCACTTTTTGACAAGCTTAAATTTAATATATACTGATGGAAAATTCTAGTTTTCTGTTCTCAGCAGGAAAAGTAGGCTTTTTAAGAAAACCTTTTTATTTTGTGACTGTCTTACTACATAATAATTATAAATGAAATGGAGGTGACAAAAATGAAAAGCCAGCTTGCTCATTTTTATGAGTGTTTGTATTTCCAAAAGGCAGTCATTGCTCAGTTATTTGATTTAAAAAATTAATTCTGATAATGCCTTTTGAGTTCCTTAAGTACTGTTCACTCTTTTCTGGCATGAGTTTTACAGAACAAAGCCCAACAGATTTCTACAGCAGATTAGTTTACAGAGGAAGTTCAATTCCACTGAGAATGATTCTCTAATGACCCCTTTATACTTCCACAGGGCTGCGTGAATTCTTTAATACCTAGAGAACAGAGTTAAATAAATCTATTGTCTCAACTAGCAGATTTATACAATCCTTCTGAAATGTTTTAATTATAGCTTCATCTTTTTCTCCATAATTAAGAAACCAGATGTCAAGTAAGCCCATCACATGTTGATCATAGCCTATCCATTAGTTTAAAGACATTCACTTATAATTAGAGCTTTTTCTTTTTCTCCTTTGTTTTACAGAGCAAGAAGAATGTGTTAACTGCACAGATGAATGCAGAGTGCTTGGTCATTCTGACAGGTGTTGGATGCCACAGTTCCCTGCAGCCACTCAGGCTGAGAATGCAGATTATCGCACAAATCTCTTTGTACCCACGGTTGAAGCTAATGTTGAGACTGAGACATATGAAACTGTGAATCCCAGTGGGAAAAAGACTTTTTGTACATTTGGGAAAGACAAGAGAGAGCACACTATTCTCATTGCCAATGTTAAACCTTACTTAAAAGCCAAACGTGCCCTGAGTCCTCTGCTTCAGGAGGTTCCCTCAGCATCAAGCAGCCCAACCAAGACATGCATTGAGCCTTGCACCTCAACAAAAGGACCACTGGATGGTTGTGAAGTGAAATCAGGAGCCTTGGCTGAACCAAGCAGCCAGTACTTGTCAACTGACAGTCAGTATCTATCTCCTAGTAAACAGTCAAAAGACACTCCCTTCATTGCATCAGATCAGATGGCTAGGGCCTTTGCAGATGTGCATTCCCGAGTGAGCCGAGACTCGAGTGAGATGGACTCTGTTTTGGAGCAGTTAGACCGTTCAACACGGGATCTAGGCAGGGAGTCGGTGGATGCCGAGGAAGTTGTGAGAGAAATAGACAAGCTCTTGCAGGACTGTCGGGGAAGTGACCCTGTGGCCGTCAGAAAGTGAGGGGGAAAATAATGACAGGCTGGCAGTTATGTTCCTCTTCTGCTTATTAAAAGTAAATAAAGAAATAAATCCCCTGGTTGTAACAGATTTACAGGAATGAAGGAAGACCAACGCTGCTTTAAGGCTTTTAGTGAACATCCGAAGTGCCCACAAGTATGTTCTTTTCACTGCTCTTTCTTTTTGACAGATAACACTGGTTTCATTTTGACCAATCTTTCATTAGGACAGAGTCAAGTACACTAAGAACAAAACAAAAGAAGGAAAGACAGTGCCGTTTTGACAATCTAATAGGAAGGTGTGAGAAAGGTGGAATGGAAATACATCTGATACTTTAAAACTGTCCTCAATAGCTGATGCTGACTTTACTGTTTACGTATAAACCCCAAGAAAAACAGGGTTGAATAATTCGTATCTGTGGTGTGTTTCCAGCAGTCACCACAGGCTTCTATGGAAAGTCCTGAAAAAAGTTCTTGTAGTCCAAGTGACACCAAACATTAACATTCATTTGTGGTAAACATTTATGTACAAAGTTATCTGCCACAAATAAGAAAAAAAAACAAAAAACAAGAAAATGAAAAAAAACATTCCGGATCATTACTCAACAAAACATATCCTGATCATTAGTAAAACACTTCATATCATGTTAAGGTTAAATGTGAAATGATATAGTCCATGTTGTCCTGCACACACATAAGCAAATTCACTTGATAAAAAAGAAAAAAAGGATTTTAGTATCTATTTAGCTTTTTAGTGTCCAACAAAACTAAAACTATAAATATTTAGTGGTAAGTTTTAAAAAAACTGAAGTAAAATAACATTTGAAAAGAACAAGTTACCTTTAAGGGTAATACACAAAAGAAATTAACATTATTAACACTTTATTATTCATTTGTGGACACTAAAATAGCTCAGGAAAGTGAAAATGTCTTAGACATCCACAAAAATCACATGATCATTTAAATGTGCAAATGTAAGAAGATTCAGTGTGTTTACATCAAATGACATATTTTTATTGATTTATTGCAGATTCAGTGCATATGAGCCAAATTGTTGAGTGTATAAGAGCTATATTGTGTATTTTATTAAATTAATATATAGTTGTGTTGCAAAAATATTTGGGCTTATATTGTAAATGGCAAGTGTTGCCTCGGTAGCTGTCGAACTCTATGAGTTTTGTTTTTTCCTGCTTCCTTTTCCCAATGGATTGTGGGAAGCAGCGCCTCAGAGCAAAGTCTCTTGTTTAATGTATGGTCTACGAAGTACTGCAGTACATAATCTGTTCAAAATGTGTTTGAGTGCACTGATGGAGCTAAGTGAATGGCCTACAAATACATCCATCAGTCATGGTTATGTGCAAGTCCTTGTAGAAGCTTCTATTGCAAACCCGTGTTTAATAACAAAAATTACACTTGAACCAACATCTGGAACCTACTTTTTTTTTTTTTTTTCCCCCAAACACATGTAGCCAGCCTTTTAATGTGAGATATTTGATTGACTTCTTAAGAGATGACACCCTTTTCAAAGTTTTGCTATGAAGTTCACAGACCTGAAAAAGTGCCAAAGTGGCATGGGCAGTATTTCGTCTGATTCTTCAGAATGTGCAATTGCTTATTGCAGTTCTAGATATACACTGTGTATTTTAATTTTTTTTGTTTGTTTGGTTTTAATTTGTTTTGAAAAGCACTTGCAGAACAATTCAGGATATAATTTCTACTTTTTATTGTTTTTTCTAAGGGTGTTTTTATTGTACTTGAAAAATTCAAATTTGCCTTGAGAAGGAAGATAACAAACAACCCACATTCAAAATGAACTTGCACAGAGCAAGAAGCAGCAGAGAATAAAATCTTTAGCTCAGTTTTTTCCCACTATACATCAGATACTCTGTTGGAAAAAACACTATGACACATTGTTTAAAAATGGTGTATTGGATTTATTAAATTTAATCTGTGATATGCAAACTTATATTAAAAAGTCTGGCAATCTCAAATCTCACAAAACCATAGTTTTCATCAATTCAAGAAAGTTGACCAAACAGCCTGTTTTGTTGTTGGGATTACTGCTAAATGGTTATTTTAGCTAGTCAGTCCTACAATGAATTGTCGTTGGCAGACAACCATTTTGACAGTTTGCTTTTAGCTCCTCCTGTTAAAAAAGTCTATAATTACATGTGAGAAAAGGATCTTGTACATGTTTTATCAAGCTGTTTTGGACAATTTATGTATCTAAAATGTGGTGTTGTCTGTGTTATACATTTCTTTTTTAATTTTTTTTTTTTTTTTTTTT
>Ga0065711_1044771_pt1 | contig 13891 bp, 6 predicted proteins | sample Hoacrofraction12_FD_59098 | JGI IMG/M metagenome (GOLD analysis project Ga0065711, IMG submission 59098) | Hoatzin crop microbial communities from Cojedes, Venezuela - Epithelial fraction 12 v2 (version 2) | ecosystem: Host-associated > Birds > Digestive system > Esophagus > Crop | place... | reverse complement strand
TGGCTCATGGTTAACCTGTCATCCACCAGGACACCCAGGTCCCTCTCCGCAGAGCTGCTCTCCAGCAGGTCCACCCCAAGCCTGTACTGATGCATGGGGTTGTTCCTCCCCAGGTGCAGGACACTGCATTTGCCTTTGTTGAACCTCATCAGGTTCCTCTCTGCCCAACTTTCCAGCCTATCCAGGTCACGCTGAATGGCAGCAACTGGGTGGACTGGAAAGCTTTGCTGTGGAGTTTGGAGATATGAGGCCAGAGTTTTCATTAGTCCCTCCTGCGGGTGCTTTAACAGAGCAGAAGATTGTTTCCAGTGCCTCTGCCCACCAACTTTTCCCAGTTCAGCCCATTGCTGGTGGGAGATTTGTGCAAGAAGCCAATCTGCTATTCTCATGCAACTCGAAGCCAGCTTCTTCGGCGGACAAAATACAGTCAGAGCAAATTTCGTATATGCTTTCCCAAGGTCCCTTCTCTCAAACAAATAAACAAAAAGAGAGCTTGTTTTTATAGAGCTTGGGTTAAAAAAGCCAGTGTTGGAAATGCACTGAGTGGAGCAATCCTCCAGCACCACCCAAAACTAGCCAGCAAACGAAAGCTCGCCAAGGCTGTTAATTTGACGGCTGGGGGGGAAACGAAACCTATTGCTACCATCTGCACAAAGGAAACGGGCAAAGAAAAACCCTGCTGCGTGAGCAAAAAGAAAGGTTCAGCATAGCACAGACAACACAAACCATATGAGACACTTGTTAAACCCCCCCTCCTGCTTTTTTCTCCCCCACTAAATGCTGCAGAACAATGATCAATCTATTCAATAGAAGCTCAAAACAAGACCCTCAGGACTGTCAGTGGTGCAGGTCTCTGTTTTCTTATGGATTCTGGCACATTAAGGCCCTGCTCCCCGGTAAATCTTTAAGACAACATGAATAGTTTGCATACTCTGAGCCCCACAGATGGTTTGGATCTGAAAGACCTTGTGCAGACTGCAGTGGTCACGAAACCCATCCTCACAGCTAGAATTTGGGATGCATCACATTTTTACTGCTGTTTGTCCTGCTCAGTTTGTGAACCAGAATAAACAAATGAGCTTTCAAAAAAGAAAGGCAGTATGAAAAGAGCTTGATCTACTGTGAGCTCTTTATCCAGCTGATTTTACCCCAAAGGCAACAGTGGCTACAGTGTGTGCTGTTTCACAGGTGAAGAAAACATCTCGGTCAGTAATCCTCCTGCCATGGTGGGGGTTAATCTGCAATCAGCTCTATCTGAGGGGCTGGCCCCTGCAGCTGCACCAACATCTCGGGCTGGAAAGCTGGCAAGAATACCTTGGTAGTGCACCAGGAGGCTCTGGGAATTTCATTACATTTTCCACTCACCCAGCGTGTCTCCGGAAGGCCATCTACGGAAGAGAACAGAACTAGCATGTTGCCGCCCAACCCTCTGGAGTTTCTCCTTTCACACCCACTGCCAAGGCACAAACACCCTCACCCTAGGCCAGATTCTGATCTTCTTTATACCAGCAAAACCCAAAATCCAGTAAGATCAGCTGCAGACTCTTGATGCCACAGCTACTGACCGGCAATTCTGAGGGGGCAAGCCCTGCCTCCCACCTCCAGCAGTGCTGAGCCCCGATTCTCCCTCGCCTGAAACTGAAGTTACAAGAAAAATACCCCATCCCAGTGCTGTCCATGGAGCAGGGTGGCTGCATCCCCCCCTCCCGGACTGGGCAGCGACTCTGGTACATGCCTAGGCTTGTTGCAGCCTGTCTCTCAGCTGACACTTGCAACGGTGCTGTGGAATTCCAGCACTTTTCACTTGAGCTTTGAAAGAAGCTGCAATTTGGAGAGCTGGCAGGGGCGAGGGGTAAAGAATTTATGAGCTCTACAGTTCATTTTAGAGAGGGCACACACGAAATGCAGCTCAGCTGGATTCACTCATCTCCTCACCTGGGCAGATGTGAGGATATCCGGCGACCTTGCTGAAAACAGGCTCACCTGGAGAGGTCCAGAGTTTTGTACCAAAACCAGAGCTCTTCCAAAGCACAGCTTTCTCTTGGTGGTTGCAGAACTCTCCTTGCAAGCAAAAATCCTTCTGCAAATAACAGACCACCAGCGGGGTCTCACGTAGAGAGACATCTTTGTGCTGAAGGGATACGTAGCATTTCTGTAGGTGCCCAAAACGGGATGAAAAGGTGTAGGACCCAGGAGTCCTGACTCCACCGCCTGATGAAGACCATTCCCTCATTACAGGAGGATATATGTCACCTTTTCAGTATGTTCACAAGACCTGTGGGAGCTGGGGGGGCGGCCAGGCTAACATCCTGCCCCAGGCATCAAAACATCACTTGGCACACCAAGGAGGGGATCGGGGTTTGGGGCAGTACTGCACCCTACTTTAGACCTGTTGTCCAGCAGAGAAGTGGCACCGAACCCCGGGGGCTGCCGTTGCATGAGCAGTCACAGCCGTGTGCCCTGAGCTGACGGACAGCTGTGGTGCGAGCAAACCTCTCTCGGCAGGACTGTCTAACTCCAACTTAAAATTGAGCTTCTGTTTCAAGTCAGATTTTCCCCTGATGTGCCTCATCCTGCCCAGAGACAAAAATAGAGAAAGTGAGAAAACAGACCTTTATTACCAACTGCAGTCCCCACTGCCCAGCAACCAGCTCCACGCTCCATGTTAGCCTCGCATAAAGAGAAAATAATAAAACCCAACAACCCGCGCTACCCACAAAATAAAACATAGACAGCGTAAGCCTTTATGCAGCTCAGGCAGCAATCACCGCGTGTCTGCAAGCCGAGCAGAGGAGAGCGGCGGTCCTTGTCCGAGACGCTGCCCGACCTCCGCTCCTGCTCTGGATGTGCTTCAGCAGCGCTGGTGCAGGAGGTGAGCAGGCTGCAGCCCGAGTCACGTCAGCAGGTAAGCTGGGGTGGCAGGGTCAGGTCTCCTGGCTGTCCTGCTGAATAGGATGATCCCTTTCCAGGATTCCTCAGTTCTTGCCTATACATAGTGGACCATTTGTATTTTTTTTTTTTTTTTCCTCTGCTGGAAAAGAAAACAAAAGGCAGTGGGTAGGGTGATGACTACAATGAAATAGTTACATCAGGGTTAAATTGCCAGCCCGTGTGCTGTTGCGGTGGGGAACATGAGCAGGGCTGCAGCCTGCTGTTGGCATTGCCTACCATAATTACCCCTAACCAAATCATGGTTACACCCTGTTCCGTACAACACTTTGGATTTCCATCAGATTCAAACCCATCTCAGACAGATACAGGGCCTGTCTCTGTCCCTCCTGATGTCTACAGCGAGACTTCAAGGGTCCAAAGTCCACACAGGACTGCTTATGCAAACCTGGTATTTAACAAATGATTTGGATGAGCCAAGGTAAATAGGCAATGTAGATACCACGGAAAGCAAAGCAGCAGTTTTGACTGAAAGAGCACATTATGCCTTCACATTATTTTACGAGGAACACATTAGCCCTGAGGGAAAAGTTTGAGGAGACAAATTTCGAGTCGTTATAAAAAGGCCTGGTCTCTATTAGGAGATACACAAATGCTTCCCCGGTCCGCCAGAGACACCCACCTTCTCCCCCACCCACGGACTTCAGTGAAGAAGGGCAAAAACATCTCTTAACTGTCTCCACCCCTTCTTATCTCCTATTTTTCTCTCCCAGGGCATCACTGCAGTCTCTGACCCTTCAGCTCCCTGAATGCAGGTGGGAAGCAAGGGAATAAACGTGAGAGCAGCACTGTCCCCATCTCAGCAAGTCCCTTGGGACAGACCAGCACCCCACTGCTGGGTGGTCGCTGTGACGCTGGGGTGCAAGAGCCTGGGCTCCGAGGAGCACGTTCAACCTCTGGCATATAACCCTGCAACACGATCCCCATCATTTCCACGTGGGACATCCCCTTCCGCCTCCTACGCTGCCTAGCATGGGCACCGGCTTAACCCACCTGCTGCGGGCTGTTAGCTGGGCAAGTGCACTCCGCTAACGTGGAATTTATACGCAGCTTCTGGGATGCTAAGAGGCCGTCACAACTCCACCTGGCTGGGGTAGGCAGGTTTTGTGGGAAGAAAGCCTTCTGAAGCTGCTGCAACGACAGGCTACAGCCCAGCCAAGCATTAACCCCCGGGACCACTCCCAAAACCGGCAGCTGGGAATTCGAAAGCCAGCGAGGATCTTCCCGCAAACAGGGCAGCCCTTTGGCAGATGGGGGCAGGAGGGCCAGGGCAGCACACAAACACCAGCTCTCCTCACGCCATAAAGAGCTTCTGTTTCCCGACACGCTGCAACAGAGGGAAGGCGGAGGCAGAGAGAAAAGCAGCAGTCTCGGGCCACGTGGCAGGTCAAACCACCGCCCAGTTTGCTGGCATCCTCTAAAGTTTAAATATTCTTTGAGCCAGCAGTGAATCATCCCTGGCAGGTAAGAATGATGTTAATTTATGACATGCCAAGTGCAAGCAGATCTTTTGGTGTCAGTCCAACGGTTGGAGTCTTATTAGCACGCGGCGACGGCTCAGGTTGCAGCTGGGCACATTAAACTCCGGCGAGTGGCATTTTGAACAATGACAAACTTCAGAACAATCACTCCGCACGTGGAGCCGGGCCAGGCACCATTGAAGGGTGGCAGAATAAAGGTCAGGAAGGCAACCTGTTTGTCTGGGAGAGGAACAGGTGGCCCGCTCGGGTTGCTGCAGGCTCCTTAAACTGTCTGAAGGACACAGTCATGGATCATTTTAACCCACTAAGCTGCTTAAGCCTTCCCTTACACTGGTTTGAACTTCAAGAAAGTATTAAATCTTAAAGAGCTTAGTAATACATCTTCAGGAAAGCTCTCCCCTGTGCTTATGCACTCACGGTGCAGACGCTGCGCTATGGAAGCACGCATCCTTCCTTCCACAGCCAGACCCCTCCGGCAGCTGAACCAGATCCACGCAGCAAGCTTTGAACTAAAGCATTGCACCAGAGCAGCCAGTCACGCTGGGAAACGGAGAACAAGGGGGAACACGTCACCCCCACCACCATGCTGCTCCACAGGCCTGAGGACACTGTGCTTTGAGGAAGATCACAGAATCCCAGCATGGCAGGGGTTGGAAGGGACCTCTGTGGATCACCCAGTCCAACCCACCTGCCAGAGCAGCATCACCCAAAGCAGGCTACACAGGACCTTGTCCAGGCAGGGTTTGAATATCTCCAGAGAAGGAGACTCCACAGCCTCCCTGGGCAGCCTGTTCCAGGGCTCCGTCACCCTCAGAGGGAAGAAGTTCTTCCTCATGTTCAGACGGAACTTCCCACGCTTCAGTTTGTGCCCGTTGCCCCTTGTCCTGTCACTGGGCACCACTAAAAAGAGTCTGGCCCCATCCTCCTGACACCCACCCTTGAGATACTTATAAGCATTTATTAGGTCCCCTCTCAGCCTTCTCTTCTTCAGGCTGAACAAGCCCAGCGCTCCCTCAGCCTTTCCTCATAGGAGAGATGCTCCAGCCCCCTCATCATCCTCGTAGCCCTCCGCTGGACTCTCTCCAGTAAGTTCTCAGATGGTTCAGCAGAGGAGAACATCCCCTAAGCAGGTCCTCCCTTACCAGCCTCACAGGGGACACTGAGCTAACAGCGGTTACCGAGACCCCATGGCAGCCATGAGTTGTGTCTAGGGAACTCAAACCACATCCAGCACGGAGTGCTGCGCGAGAGAGGGACTTCTGAGCACAGCTTCTTACCTTGACATGTGGGCAAAGCAAAGTCAGCCCAAAGCATTCCTGCCAGTCACATTTTCATCAGAAAGCGTGATGGTGGAGACATAAAACACATTTCCACTGCAGAAAACTTAAATATTCCAAGCCATGTTTCAAAGCTGTATTTCTCAATTTGAAATATTATATCAAAATAATTGTTTTGAAGTATCAAAAGACAGATGTTTCAGAATAAAACAGTAGAATAACATCTGACACGTAACAGTGTTTTCCAATGCAGTGTTTCTAAACCAATTGTTTTCAGAATTTTTACGTTCTCCACCTCCCAGTCTTAGCCTTGCAAGCAGAATTCTTATTTTCCAACCAGGTACTTCCCAAAAGAAAAAAAATTTTAAACAATAAATCAGGTCTTGTTAAATGAATGCAAGGATTTAGCTACACGTGAGATGTGATCCAGAACAGAGCAGGATGTAAATTCATAAAGAAATAGCTGTCTCTGATTTAAACACCAGGTGTGTGGATATCCATATTCCCAAATGAAATTAAAGGAATTAGATTCTTTCGTAACAAGGCACTTTTATTCTGGAATAGGAGCATCCACATATGAAATTAATCAAGAATAGCTAAAGCCACAGTGAGGTCTCGGGCTACTGACTTTAAATGGAAACAGTAAATTCATTCTCCCTCTCGCAGCTCCTTGCTATGTAACGCACTTGATCCCCCTGGATAAATGTTCCTGTAAGTAAGGACTAGTCCCATCATGTCTGTGAACACCTCATGATAGTGCTTCCATGAGATGGACTGGAATCAGTATTTTTCATCTTCGCAGCTTGGGGCCACAGAGCAGCGAGCTGGGCAGGGACGGCTGACAGCTCTGCCACCCGACACGGCAGGGATGGCAGCTGGCTCAGAACTCACCTGGAAAGAAACTTCTGGCCAGTAGGTACCAGTTCCTGCACCATTTGAGCTTCCTTGAGGAAGGATGAAAAAAGGAGATAATTAAGGAGAGGTTTTCAAGTCAAACTTTCTCCCCAGTATCCTTACAGGAATCAGACATAAGTTTGGCTACAGTTTAGATAGAGCTGCTAGAGAAGTTTGAGTCCCCATGTTTCATAATGGAGGCTTTGGAGCCAGCATTAGATACTGCTAGATGTAAAATCTGATGTGAAGTATTGATTTAATATAAATTAATCCATTAATTTAAGTTAGATACCCTCTATTCCTTTGCAGCCAGAACAGAATGCATATAGGTGCTTTTGCTTGATGAAAAACAAACCGGTGTCACTGTGCAGATAACACACTACTGTAATACTAGTGAAAATGGGACCACAGCAAAAGTTTGTGTACTGACTAAAGAATGGAGCATCTTTTTCTGCTCAGGAGTGAGGACTGAGAGCAGAAAGAAGGCTGTTATTTGCAACTATACAGGAGGAGAAACAAAAGAGGTATTAAACTGTGAGAGTATTGAGCACATCAGTAGAAATATAAAATCAATTCAATCTTAATTCTACAAAGATGTAAGATATAAACTAACTCCCTATTGTGGCAGTTACTCAGTTTTTATAGAAATAAAGATACAGAACAGTAAGATGTGAATACACAGAATAATTGATCCTGGTACTTTTAGACACAGGGTTCTCTACAGCCTGGACAACTCACTGTTTTTCACCCTACTTTAGAAAGAGGACTTGCCTAGAATTCATATAGAAGACCTTGCCAGCCCTATTCCAAGCTAGGCTTTCTGAAGCAAGTTAAAGCTGTTTTTCTTGGTAGTTCTTCTCTTCATGTATCATCTACATGGTCTGGCTTTTTGCAAAACGAAATTAGAGAGCCAACAGAGACAGGGCAGAAGCAAAGGCAGCCAAATTCAAGTCCATGCTCAGACTGTTTCGAAACTTCAGTGCCAGCGAAGCAATCACAGTTATCACAAAGTGAACCAAGAATATTCAGCTTGGTTCTGCTAACTGCTTTAACAATAAAAATCAATGGTTAGAATTCGAAAGTCTAAAGGAAACATTGTAAGATTGACATAATAGCTACAAGTGCAGAATTATAGGAACCAGAAAGTGGATCAACAAAAGCAGAATGGGCCATATTTGATACCACCATTAGTTAATACTTGCTCCTGGAAGGAACACTGGTTATCTTTTTAGACATATTTTTTCATAAGATCTAGGCAACGTCATCAGTATCTTTGGACCGTATCTCCATTTTACCATGGATTATGTGCCCTAGCTGTTTCTCTTCTTAAACAAAATGTTAGCCTTCCGGTGGACCTTACCTGCACCAAACTGGAATTTAACAATGCATTTTTTGCCTTCTTGCTAGAATAGCTTGATTTGCTGCTATAAAAAGTGCACTTAGAGAACACCAATCAATAAACAAACTCAGTATTGCATTTTACATTAGAAGAATGCATTCTCAATTGATCTGGAGGAAAAAAAAAACAAAAACCCTTAAACCTTGTAACTTCACAAGGTTCACAGAAAATGACAGCAGAACACCTTCAAGGCACTGGTCCTCATACTGCAGTTGCAGTCATATTTAGCAACAGTACAGCCATCCATGACTGACAGCTTGCTTTCTGTCAAAGAGCCAGTCAATATTTACATTCCTCATGAACATACAAAACAGCATCACGGTACTTGATAAATTAGCCCTTGATTGCCACTTGGAAGGCATCATCAGAAAGTCAAATCACTTCAGCACCTCCAACAACAGAACTGCTTTCGTTCTTGAGACTCAAGATCTCTCACAGATGTGTCAAGGTCTTTTGCCTGGGAGCAGATGTCTGAAGGGCATAATGGGTGCTGAAAAAGCATGCTATGAGGGTTTTATTATTTAAAATGTCAAAAGATAAAGAAAGCACTCAGTAACTCTTGCTCTCTTGTTGAAGTAGCAGACAGAAACCTGACAGTTATAAATGGCCATTCCCAGCCTCTTGAGCCAGCTGGGGAACCAACCAGGGAATACTGGTGGGATTCCTCAGCACAAAACAGAGAGGGCTCTACTGTAATATTAAGTGATCACTGAAGTTGGGGGATGCAGACGCAGTGGTTCAAATTGGCTCTCAAGTTCCCAAAATGTCACCACATAGAAAAGCCCTAAATCTTGGCTTAGAAGTCACAAAACATCCAGTGCCTTGCCAAGCGAGATCTCAGCTCCTCTCATTTCCTGCATACAATAGCATTATTCAGCCACTGAAGTTTCCACTTAGCTTGCATTTATGCCAAGTACTTTTAATTGGAAAGGAAAAGGATGTTAAGCTCTCCCATTTGTTTCTTTCCAATTCATAGGGGACACAGCAGCGGCTGGTAAAAGTTAAGAGGTTAAGGGTTGTTCTCTCCTCTTCTATCCTCCTCCTGCTGCCTCGCAAACAGAGCTTACCTACATTACAAGGGTAGGAAAATTTATGTTGTCATTTGTACAATACTAGAAAGGCAAGTCATTGTAAACTTACTAGCAAACAAGCATCAGGGAAGTCTGAGTGGTATCCAAACCCTTCAAGATATCCATTATAACTGATGTTCAGAGTCACCTTGACCAACACAGGTCTCATTTAAGAAGGGATATGCTGGTATTCACCCAATACACGTACAAGAGTTCAGACAGCATGCAACTCAACTCACCGCAACAGATACAGAGCAGCAGCTTTGACTGAAGCAAAATGCTGCACAGCAAGGAGTGAAATGACTGGAAAAACAGATGCTTAATCACTACGTATTTTTGGCAACGTTATTCCTATGATATCTGATAGATGAGGGAAAAATAGCTGCTGAATGCTGCTTAGTCTACAGTACATGAACCACAGCCACATCTATGGACTATCAGGGTGGCACTTACTACAGCCCTACTGGAAGTTGTTTTTCTTTTGATCAATCCATAGAGGAATCTTAAGTAATGTCTCCATAGGGGTTTTGTTCTTACTACACGCAATCTGGTGAACTACATTGTCTGAGACAAAGGCATGAAGTGAACTGGTGGTTTTGGCTTGGTAGTGTTTTTAAGCAGTGTCTTCACCCCACCTCTTCGGCCTTGGGACAAGAGACTTATTAGCTAATTACTACGCAAGTGAACTGAAATGTAAATTAAACGCTACACCCTAACATAGCTTAACAGGCCCAGGAGCAAGAATTTAGTTAACTTTAATGGACTGTAATTCTATCCAAAAATATAGTTTATTAACAAGCACATACAATAAATTGCACCACTAACTTTAAATAAAACACCTACCAAGCTCACCTTCACGCTGCGTGACATTTGGTTAATACAGAGCAAAAAAGCAATACATATATGCTTTCATCAGACACAGAACGAACTCAGTTGCAATCCAAGTTCAAGTTGTAATCCAAAGAAGGGCACATAAAAGCAAAAGCAATGAAGACTTCACATGAACCTTGTCATTTCTATCCACCAGACCTTTGGTCTCTTACAAAATAGGCCCGTAATACAAAAAGTAATAAAAACTCTGGATTCAATTTACTCAGCCTCTTCCATCACAAGTTAACTATAACATTTTGCAACAACGTGAGTCGTATTAAGAGGGAGGTAAGAGGCAAAGACAGTTAACATCTCAGAATTGCACAAGTTCAGCTGCAGATAGAGAGGCTGCCTAGCAGCAGGCTTGGACTTCAGTGTCGTTGTCCCACGTTCTGCAAGAAATACAAAGATGGCAAAACTCCACCTTCTCTCTCATCAGTTGAAACTTGATTCACCCTCCGCCGACACCAAGGCAAAAGTTCTTCCGTTATCAGTGGTACTCTGATGGGGCCACAGCAGCCTTCAAAACAAAAAGTCATCCTCTCTAGTGAAAGGTTTGTGACTCTCCAGTCTTCACCTTGGCTGTGATGTCAGTAAAACCTGACACCACATGGGTGTTACAGCAGTCTCGTCCTCCCTCCGTGCCAGAAAAAGGGATTCAGCAGAATTCGATATATAAAGATTGAAGCCAACTTGGCAATAAACAGCTCCTCTCTGTTCAGTGTAAGATCTTAACCTCACGGCAACGAAGTAAATAGAAGGTTTGTAATGAACTTCCGTAAGAGCCCAAGAGAAGCATCAGGCCAAAACAGAAAAATACACACGGTCTTGATATTAGACCTTGTTCCTCGCACAGGAAAGGCCGTTTGTATTTCTGATCCTCCGGGGGAGTAACGCGAAGGTTCCCAAGAAGAGTGCTCCAAATGTAACAATGTCCACGACAACACTGCTCAAGTAGTATTTTTGAACAAAGCCAGAGATTCCTCTGTTTCCTTTGTGGCAGAACTAAAAGCTCTGTCTACAAGCAGCAGGGTCCCAATTTTATTAACATGGTGCCTGTTATCACAACATAAACAAAAATTATGCCTGTGCTCCCTAATCGCATTAGGAGTTTCTTTACTCAGAAAATTTTATAGCAGTATCAATGGGTTAAAAACTTGTTTCATCTCATTTCTCTCCTGCTTCTTTCTCTCTATAATGCCTAGAAAAAACCCCAGAAACTTCTGCTCCCACTCCAAGTAAAGAGTTAAGATCTACTTTTATGACAAAAAAAATCCTTTAAAAATGGTAATTTTCTTCAACTGCTGGAACAAGGATTTTTTGCAGTACAAGGAAAAATTTATCAAAATGCGAACTAACCTGATGAACAAGAGAAAGCAATCAAAAACTACCTATAAAGTCATTAAAGAGAAGTCCGAGTATTGTGACACACTGAAAAACAAGTGATGCACGGTTAAATCAGCACGAAGCTCCCTCTCCCCTCTGCAACTTGCACGGCTGGCCCTCATGTTAGCTGGTTATGAAATACTCTTACACTAGAACAACTTTAGAAAAATTTGGGCAAGTGAGAATGGAGTTATTTTAATCTAGAACAATATCACCCAAAGATAACGATGAATACAAACACTGTTCATATAAAAAAAAAAAATCAGAGAAACTTGTATTCAAGTTGCATTTTCAGTCTATATATTGGCTTTCCTCTTCTTTATTTTATAAAAATAGGGTACGACATTTCAGCTTCAATTGCATGTTTAAGTCATTTATTCATTGAACATTCCATTCTTGAAATATCATCTATTAAAATGCTAGTTAAGATTCATCCTTATAGACGAGACTAGAATTTCTTCTGAACTGCACTTGTAGACAATAATAAAGAGACTGATACAAACTCAATAAAAAATAATTGGATTATGGGAAGAATAAAGGAAACAAAAAATAAATAATAAAAAAAAAATCAAGCTGTAGTCTTACTGACTCCTAATAAAACAAACACCAATGCCTTTTAGCCGATCAAAAGATTTAACTCCAAAATACTATTTACAGACTGAATTCAGAAATAAAATGTCTTTTAAAGTCTGTAAGTTACTATGAAAAGAGGACAAATAAACTTCCAACAAGAAGACAGAGGAAGCCACAGTAAAAATAATACTGAAAATTCCTGATCAGAATATTGTATCAAAAATTAGTATTTGTAACACTACCATAGTTCCCTTATCATCTGTTTTAAAAAATAGATCCTGTACTACATTTGCACTTTTCTGACATAGTACAGAATATATAATTGTACATGGGCAATTTACATCTCAGCTGTGTAGTACTGAAGGAAGAAAAAAAAGCTGCAGATTCGTTTTGCTGCTCCAGCGGCAAACCCCACTGGGTGGGAAGGCCTGTCGGGGTACCAACGCTGAGCCGAACCAGTGAAACGACAGAGTCAGAAATCCCATCGTACAGCGTCTGCTCGGGCATCGCTCTTTCCCCTACTGCAAAGCAGATTTAATAAATGGGATTTATTTTAGAAAGTTTCACAATTCTTAAACAGTAGATGATACTTGCATTCCTGAAGGATTAAGTTCTACATTTCTTAATGCTAATTCAACTCTCTAAAACCAACCCAATAAAACCAGCAAAGCTTTTACGAGTAACATGCACAACCTAAAAATTCCACCCTCAAAAACTGCCTTTTTGGTACTCTTTTAAGCTCTTAAGATACTCCATTTATTGAAGAGATGCCAGGAAGCCTGCAGCAGGAACAAATGCTTCTTTGGCAAAAGGAAAACATTTTAATGCCTCCTCCCTTCAAAGTATGCACACCTCACCACAACATATGCTAATATACTACCAAATAAGTCTCTTTATCTTGCCATTTTTATAACAAACTGTTTCATTCATATCTATTTCAGCTTGTAACTACCTAGTGCACAGAGTAGCACACTGCTAAATCAACAAGTAGTTTATATCTAAGAAATAGAAAGCAAAAAAACCCACCACATTATATTAAAAAAAATCCAAAACAACTCAAGAGTGGCTAATTTGGTGTGAACTGTTTCAGTGTAAAATTAAAATTTTAAGTCAGGCAGGCATTTTGGCCCCTTTTTCCACCCTTCGTCCTTTACTTAAAATGAACAAGATCTAACAAAAAAAGGATTCCCACAAATATGATAGGGAGTGGACATCTGCACTACATCTGCCATTAATATACAACCACAAATGTTACAGCCCTTCTGTGAAGCTATCTACGGATGCATATGCACCTAGGCATGGAGACAGCCATACCTCCCCCCGGATTTCTAGCCTGCTCCGAGGCACACACTCCACTGACGCACTGTCACAAATCAGCCAGATGCTGAATGTAGAAAAAGGTGAAGACCAACTCTATGCAGATCTACAGACTGCAACTGTAAAAAATATAATAAATATAGATATTTACTATCATATTACTAGTTCTTTTCTCCAAGTGAAACTGATACTTAAAGTTGTCTTTTTCCTGAAGAACCCAAAGAAGCAAAAGAGGAAGTGTTTTTAAAAATAAAAGACTAAAGCGATGAAAATAAAGAAAACACACCCTCAAACACGCTAGAGCAAGACCCCTCAGCGCAGGCATCAGTACCGGCCTTCCTTACTGGCAGAGGATCTTTAGTTTCCAGACATATGCTTGTTACTCCAATTAAATCAGTGTGGCTTCTAAAGAAAGATCCACTTTTAATATATGGATTTAAATGCCACAGTTAACTCTCAGAGACTTGGTATGCAACTGGGATAACTCTGCTGGCGAAAATATTACGAGGAGAGGGAGAAAATAAAGCTAAAACCTGTGGGAAAGTCACGGGGATCCAGAGGCTTCCGTAGGCTTAGATCTATATACCTGAATCCAGCTGTAGGGGTGAAGAGGAGGGGGCGCGGGGAGTAAGGGAAAACTCGTTTGTCATATCTCAACCTTCCCCCCCCCCCCCC
>Ga0065711_1044770_pt1 | contig 13892 bp, 8 predicted proteins | sample Hoacrofraction12_FD_59098 | JGI IMG/M metagenome (GOLD analysis project Ga0065711, IMG submission 59098) | Hoatzin crop microbial communities from Cojedes, Venezuela - Epithelial fraction 12 v2 (version 2) | ecosystem: Host-associated > Birds > Digestive system > Esophagus > Crop | place... | reverse complement strand
ATGGAAATCTTCTTACGGCTGTAGCAATGGCACAGAATTTCACAGTTGCTTGTTTGCTGGGTCTGCAGGGTGGCTCTAGAGACCTTCCCATGAGTATGTCCCTACAAAAGCTATATCCAGATCTTTAGTGGGGTGCAGAGCCAAGATGACAAAACTGCGAAATAATATGAAATATTACAATACGAATAATATCACAAATGAATGCTCAGCACTGCAGTTACGAGGTCAGGAAAGCTTGCACTGGCTAAGTCTCCTACTGACTTCATTTCAACCACATAGGCTGATACTTCCATAGTGTGTCAGGAGATGAAGCTGAGTAGGAAGACACCTGAAAAAGGCGAATACCTTTCTGCTGACAGCAGAACCTCTGCCTTGGACAATCTTAAGCTGTTTGCACACATACCGTGAAGCCCAAGAAGCTTCTATTCCCTTAGCAACCAAAGTTGGCACCTGTGATATTTGTTTTCAGCGACTGACACCAAGAATTTGAACTTACATCTGTTTTACTGAATTATGGTAAAACAGTATTAGTAACTGCAAAAAGCAGCTCTAATTTGGACAATGCCATCCAGACCATTTGCAGCTCGTACTGCCTGTAATTTCATTTCACATCCTATACGAGACACTGCATAGCAGAAGAACATGACAAGTCTTTTGTAGGCTGAGTCTTGACAGATTGACCTATTCCCAGCTACAAAACTTGCTTATGTAGAAGTTTTCCTAATGTCTTTTATAGTTCATTTGTGAAGGATTGTCCACCTGGTGCCTTATCACAAACTGTGGAATGAGTCCAGGAGATGGCAACAACATGAACTGCTGTGGGGGATAACAAGGACTCTGTTATGACTGGGAACGTTTGCAGTACTATAAATAACTCTATCAATATTGTGATAATGGCACTTTAAAGAGGTCTATTTTACAAGTGTTGAATGTAAGAGAGACCACAGCTGTGCTCATTAATTCTGAAGTGTGCTCCTCTCTACGTACAATTTGCAGGTGTAACAATAGGAGTGTTGACTCATTGCAGGTCTAGCTAGTGTTTGGATTAAAAAAAAGGTCACAGTAGCATGATTAGTTCTTAACGAGTCTTTATTGTGTTTGGCAGAGGGAAAGCAAATGATGATAGTTTAATTGAAAACAATAAAAGTAAAATGGAACTTTGTTACAGAATTTAGCTATAAGTAAATAGCTTCTCCCCCCCAAAGAGCAAGTACCATAATTGACAGCAGTAGATCTTTTGATAATTAATTGCAGTAAATTATCACTTGGCACAAAGAAGGCATAATTCTAATTAATTTGCAACCTTTCCAGCATAACACTGAATTGAAAATGGCACTGCTGTAATTTTTTTCAAGCTAATATAGAACTGGAGTACAAACAACATTGTGATGCTTTCTTGTGTTTTCCTTGTTTGAAGTTGAACCGGGGTGATTCGGTCCTTTCCACACACAATTGCTGTACCACACAGAGATGACCCAAATCGGCAGGAGTTTCCTGCACAGTTAGAATTAATCTGCCACAGCACGGGACAATATAATTACCTGCAGAGATCCAGGCAGAGAACTGGCTCAGCTGGGGCTCGTCTGGGACATCAGTGCTTTGATTTGAGGACAGTCAGGGCTGTGAAGTGTCCCTTTCATTCTCCTTTAAATCTAGATTTGATTTGAAAAGAAGGTATGTGGTAGTGTGGACAGGCCAGGCTATTTAGGCAGAGCTAAGACCTACCATATCTGTCAAATTCATCAGCTTCCATCTTGTTAACAACTTACAAAATGAATTTTCTTTACCTCTGGGAACGCAAATCCCCCTTGGCAACTGCCAGGCAGAGCTCTATGGCAAGTCCTCTGGAGGAGGTGTGATGGACGGAGATCTACTGAGGCAGCCAGCTAACAGCACAGGCGGCTTTTAGCTCTGAGGGCTGCCTGGATGCAATGGCCAGCAAATCCATTTTAAGCAGAATGCTTCGTGAGTGCTTATGGATGAGGTGCTGCTCCTCCCTTGTCATAGTTAGACTTCATGGCAAGACTCCCCAGCTAACGATTTGTCAATGGAATTTAGACTTGGGCCCCAGTCTGTGACTTTGTATACAGACCACAACTCTTCCGTGCCCCAAAACTTCTCTGTGTCCCTGGGAGATAATATTTACCTCCTGCGCATCAGTGTTGTGAGAATAAATTAACTTTGGGAGAGTATGTTGAGCTCCTTAGAAAACAGTTCCTAAATAAGTGCAAGTATTATCATACATTAAATCAGATCAGCTATTAAAAATGAGAACAAGTCCTCAGATCTGTAACCCTCGCTACATCAGTTTCTCCCTCCTTTGCTGATTACTGTTAGCCTTGAGAATAATGAACTCAAAGACGATATTAGCAGCCTAACCTATACTATGATTTAATCTTGATTGCCACAGATCAAGGTTTGATTTAATTGCTCTAGAATTAATTAGGAAGAGAAACAAGTTATAAAAAAGAGTTTTCGCTCTAAATAAAGAAACTGTTTACATTCAATTGGAGTTCATGTTAGAAGAAGTCATTAAGCTATAAAAGATTACATCTGGACTAGAATTAAAGTCAAGCCGATTCATTAACCCAAATGGTAGCCTAGAGATTACCAACATGGTATTTCTGCTTTGGTGATCAAAGGATCAAGGGATACATGACCGGATGACCCTAATTGAAGCAATCTCCACTGAAATTTGTAAATGAACTTGAAAGCACTAAGAAGATGGTCTCTAACTTCTGTCAACGTGGAGAATAAATTTGTCCTTGTAGCCTTACTTTATACATAAAGTAAAGAAAAGGAAAGAGAAGATAATGGCAATCCTTTATGCAGTATGTAGAGCAAGAATATTTTTCTTAAGTTATGGAGAAACCTTATCCAAATTGTTTATAGTTGTCTGTTATAGCTTTTGAAATATAGGGAATTTACCGTCAAAAGCTTCATCATTATTGCCCTGTCAATGACCTCATCACACCTGACCTATAGGGAGTATCTTCTGTTGGGTTAACCCATAAATCAGCCTGCATGCAAGGCCTTTCTCTCAAAAGCTTACCGGTTGTGCTGAATTAGGTATGAGAGTTTTATTGCGTGAGCTACTGTTCACCAGGGACCGAGTAGAAACTGCTGCCTGTATTTCACTTGAGAGTGCGGGATGAACTTGAGCTTTAGTCCCGAGGGCGAAAGGCCAAGTCTGCACCCTGCTGAACCTACAGACTCTTGACTCCGCATCGGGAGAGCTGCAGATGCTTTGTCAAGGTAACAGTATAAGCTTAGTTTGCGTTTCAAATTTTAAATGAGAAAAAGACACTTAAATGCTGGAAAATAAGAGGGGTATGATTTCTTTCAAAAGCCTGGTATAGACATTAGTAAAATTCTGCCTATTCCTCTGTGGAAAATCAAGTCACTGAGCATAAGAACTTCCTGAAGACAGAGACTATAATTCTTGTTATGAAAAGGGGTAGGAATTGGATGTGATAACTAGTGATGGGCAAACTTCAAAAGGTTCAGGGCTTGTGCTTGGTTTGGATGACTACCCAGGAGCTTTGATGCATATCCAAAGCTTATCTGGACCTCCTGGGCCTGTAAATATTGGGATGGAAATCTTGCAAGAACAGGCTCTCTCAAGAGGTTTTTCTTTTTTGGTATTTTGGGCAAGAATTTTCTTGTCGTGCTGGAGATACAACAAAAATAGTAATGACGAGAAATAAGACCTGTTCTTAAAGAGTAGTTCATCAAGCCTAAATAAAGAATAAATTAAAAAAGCTTCTCTTAAAATGCTTTCCACATCTCCAGACCTGCTTAGGGTTAAGAGGGGCAAACTTTTGAACTAAATGGGGAGAAATACCTTCCAGTGCCTTCTGAAGCTCAGCTGCACTACGATCATTTTGAGTTGGGTGCTCTTTTCATTTTATCTATTGTGGTACAATTGCTTCTATGTATAACATACATAAAAATGCCATGCAGATTTTTGGATGTAGATGTAGATCAAGGTAGCAAGAATACTAACATCTTCTGAAATGTGGTTTGTGTTTGTGGCAATTACATAAAGTAAATCCCAACTTCCAAAGACCAGACTTCCCGTGAAACCTTAGATGTGTTTGAGAAAGTTTTTGTGTGTGTGCCCATATACAGTTTCTTAGTTCTCCATAGGCACAAAGTACATTATAGCTGCTGAAACTGTTTCACTTGGTTTTGTAGTGGAGATTATTTGGTTTATTTACCATAAAATGTAGTTCTACAGAATAAAATTCCCTTGGATGTTAAGGAGTGGGCTCCTGGAGCTGGTAGAGAGCTAAGGCCTCTCTCCCAGGCTGGAGCAACAGAAAGCGGGTTAGCTTCTGAGAGCTGTTTGCATGACTGGCTGGAGATGAATTAGCAGATTCAGTTAGGTTTGTGTTTGGAAACGTGACTAAACTACTGAAGCCAGGGCTGAGCTTCCTATATATTTGTTTTACCATTGGCAAACAGTTAAAGTACATGACATGCTTGAAACACCAGCTTAAGCAATAGAGTTTCCTGTGACAGAGCAACCTTGGAGGACACGTAAACCTGTTGTCTCGCCACACCATATTTGAGCATGGTGCCAGGGCACGGGGCAGCATCTGCTCCTCCTCAGAAGTCGGTGCTAATACTGGGCACTGAACCTGCTTTTTAAGACCATGCAGTATTTTTCTGACCTGCAGAGAAAGTTCAATAAAACAAATCTGTTGGTTACAAGCCCACCACTGTTTCAGGTACAGGTGTTATTTCCAGGTCTTGTGGGTTGTAGGGGAAGAGGTGTCCTGGGCCCTGTCTCTGACGAATGGTAAAATCAGCAACACTTTGAACTTGGTAGTACAGGCTGGTGGGAGAGGCTAGAACAGAAGGTACCTCCACCCCCTTTCCCCCCCCCCTTCCCCCATGGTGACTGGGAGAGAGGAATTTGGTTCCTCCAGGTAAGACTTGCAGGGGCAAGTGCCCCACATGAACTTCTGCCACTCCTTTTTCCTAAAGATGAATATGAAATAATGATGGGGAGAGGCAAAGGCTGGAGGGCCTAAAAATTCTGGTTAACCTGTGTGCCAACTCATTTAGATCCTGAAACCAGAAAAGTCAAGACCAACAACTGGCGCAGCCCTTGTAGGTGAGTCACAGCAGCACATAGCAACTAGCATGGTAGCGGTATCTGGAAAGGAGCTTGCTTTGAAGACCAGACTGGTCAGGGCCAAAGTGACTTTTCACAGCAAGATAAAAAAGCCCCGAGGGTGTTGTGTGACTTACTATGGGTTGAGCTTTAAAGAGCTCTGAGAACCCCAGCAGGTGGGGTCCACTGCTGAGCTGGAGTACGACAAGATGAGGTCTTGTGGCTCCTCGGTGCTGGGAAAGAGGCCAAAGTCCTTTGGATCCCATGGTTGATGTCTCCTAACCTGCATTATCCCAGAATTATCCCTAAATGGACACGGTATCACTTAACTGTGGGTTATGATTTTAAATGTTTGTTAAGTAGTTGTAGTCTGCTATTTCCATCTACCTCACATGCTGAAGTAGTTGCTGCCTGCATGTCTGCGCCAGCAGAGCTGGCCGTGTTCCTTTCCCATGGCAGCTGATGGCCCAGACCAGCTCCAAGTCAACTGGAGCGTCTGTCTTGACTTCAGTGGAGGCCAGCTGGCGTTTTGAGAGGCGGGCTGAGCACACGGAGAGCAGCGTGCTGGGCTCTCCCAGTGGGCGTTGCAACTCCTGCGTGCTGAGGAAGATGTTGTAAGCACAGTCTGGCCCCTTCGTAGTAACAACATCTAAACTGACTTGCAAGTGAACAGCATTAAACGCCCTTGTGGTGTTTGCATGGGATGTCAAGTAAATGAGCACGGACAAACCCAGCCACTGCGCACAGCAAACACTACCGTCCGTATTCAGGAAGCAACAAGTCAGGTCTCATGCCATTGTCAGAACTACGTAAATTGTCAACAGCTGTGTCACCCTTCCTTTTTTCAGCTGCTCAGTAAGCCACATTTTGGCATCTTTGTACTCAGATGGATATATATTTTATCCACAGTAGTGCATATGAAATCTAATGTATTAATAACTCAGGGAATAAATTTGCATCCAAAACGCCATTATTTTTATCTTGTTTTTCTCTTTAACCAAGTCACAAAAAGTATTAATTTCAGTCTTCAAATATTCCAGAACGGTACAGCAGAATTAGGCGAATCAATTACATATTGGCATAACAGCACTAAGAATAGAGATCTCTGCAGAGCTTTGCAAAAGTAGACTTTTCTACAGATGGAAAAACTTAGGCACAGAGTTGCAGTTAGTCCTGTGAGAAAACATGAGAGGAAAACAAGCAGTTTGAGTGTCTGCTCGTGCACTCAGTCTTGTTTTCCTGTTTGTTTTCCAGTGCTGGCCTTTGGATGCCCCAAACTTGCCAGAGTATTGATTAGACACTGCAGAAGAGGAAGCTGGTGGAGAGGTTAGAAGATAAACCTGGAAGGGTTTCAGGCATGCAAGGGATAAGGCTGGCTGAGGTGCTTAAGTACTGGATATAAGCAAAACGCAGCTGAGGCGTTTAATGGGATCAAGACAGCAGCTCATCACCGGGGAGGCTTCAGTTTTCTGCCGTCCAAGAACAGACGCAGAACAGAAGACCAACGTTCTCCTTGCAAAGCCCCAAGCCCAGAGGTAGATTAGTGAAGCAGGCTTACAGAGCCCAACTGATGCACAATACCTGCTGATGGAGGCATTTTAGATTTGCATGAATGGGCCTATTCCTTATCTCGTCGTCCCCTGAGGCAGTCCCCCTCTCCACATGCTGCCTCAGGAGCCAAGGTCCCGAGGGAGCAGAGACAGCCAGTGGGGTGAGCTGTTGGCTGCCATTCTCAACTTCTATGCTAAATTGTACTCCTCATTTTAGGTACTAAACAGGCAATCTGAATGAAGTTTGTGTGTACTCAGTGTTTCTGACCCGTTGGAGTTCCTTTTGCGGAGGGGCAGGTAAAGCACCCACCAACTAATCAAGGGTGCCCAGTGAGGGCTTCTATAATTTTAAAAAAATAATCCTATTGGTAAATATATAGGCAGCAGAGTGAGTGGGAGGACAAAACCATTTGATCTGCACAGGGAACAGGTCTGTAGAGATGCTCTCTGTATGGAGGACCATGGGCCAGTCCCAGTGCCTCTTCAGTTTTGGGCCTCTTGAAGAGCTGTGGTGGGGTTTTGTGGGTGGGAGTCCCACCAACACATTTCACACCAGCCACTGACATCTGTGAAATGTCGCCTGTGCCTTTCGACACTAGCTGGGTGGTATTCCTTACATCCTTTTCAAAAAAATTCAAAGTATCTTGGGAGAGCAACCTGCGTGCACAGCTACACAGGTGGAGAGGCAGGGTCCACTCTGCCCATCCGCCCTTGGAGCAGCCATCTCGTGCAGAGCCACCTCTCCACGCACAGCCACCCTGTCCCACAGGCTGGGGCTGCTCCGTGGCTCACAGGGTTGGTGGCAACTTGACTATCTCTACTCTTGAAAAATGTGAAGCCGGGCAAAGGAACTTTCCCTTTGCCTCGGGGAAGCCAATCCGTGGCTGATCTCAGCCAAGTGTCTGGTGACTTTATTTTTTGAGGCATGGTGGTTCTAGGTCTGATAACTGATGAACCTATTTCCTAGAGAGTCAAGAGCTGAAGGCGGATGTGAGTTGGGAGTGTTAGCAGTGAAGAACTTCCAGACTCAGAGTTTCACAGCTGTAGGCTGCAGGATTTTATACAATGTTAGTAACACAGTCTGAGGGAAGTTCATAGCTGAGAGAAACAGCAGACTTTGCTGTATCTGGAGTGAGAAGTATACCAAATATACAGTCACTACAACTGGCTTTAGGAAGCAAGCTTAGGGAAGTTCAGAAGTACAAGTTGTATATTCTCAAGTATTCAGCATTTATTTTTAGTCAACTTTTTGAAACTTCAGTAAAGAGTTTGTGGTGATTTTGCTACCTGGCCTCCAATGCTGCTAGGGGAAGATGTGCAGAGACTAGAAGACAGATGGTAGGAACAGGAATACGAGCTACCTAGGAACTCTCCAAAGAAGCTCATTTCAAATTTGAAGCAAAGCAATTTTTAAGTTATTTTAATCAGAATTTTTGAAAATAATAATGAGAAACTTGAAAAATCAAGCTTTGTATTTTAGCACCTGCAGGAACTTTTAGACCCCACATCTAAAAGACCTGGCCTTCATTATGGATATCTGATGAGTCAATATAGTTAATCTCTAGCCGAAATGTCACTCAACTGAATTCCAAAACACGTTTTTTTAATTTGAAATTTTTTTTAGATACACATGGAGTATTACCGTAACTGTTACTCTGCTCTTCTGAATAGCATCAACTGTAGTACTGTAACAATCTGCAGGGGTTGAGGTTTTGCAGCTGGCTGCCTGGTTTGAGCTACTTGGAGCCACAGACCTGCAGCAGAGCCAAGCCCAGGCTCTGCCGCATGTGGAGGAAGATCTTCCTGATGTCCCACCACTGTGGGGACTGAGCCACCAGAGATGGTGCAAAGGGATGTGAAAGACAGTAATGGACGTCTGCAGACACAATGTAGGTGTCCAAATAGTAATAATAATGCAACTGTTCTAAACTGATTGCTGCAGTCCTTGGAGAAGGGGAGATGATGCCAAGGGAGCAATCCTGCAATGGGCAGGATGAATTGTGTCCTGCAAGTGCTCCTCTCTTCCTTGGCTGCCAAGGCAGCCTAATAGCTTTTTCAGAGTAGACATCTAGTTTTTAGGCAGTAAAAGGTAAGTGAGGTGAATCCAGCCTTCATGCCCAGATATGAGACACGCTGTTTTCAGTAGCTATGGTGTTTGATGTCAAGACCTTTACAGAGATTTAGAAATGAAGCTGAAGCGCAGAGCAGTAATCAAAGGGTTTGCAACTCCTAGGATCTAGATGCTGCCTCTCTCACACCCCTGTCCTGTGAACCTTGGAAAAATCACCCTGGTCAGGATTTCTAAAGATGTTTAGGTATGAAATCCCGTTGGTTTCAAGTGATTTGGCCAGCTTGTAGTCAATGAGAGTTAGGCATCTAAACGCTGCTGGGATGCTTCCCCTGAAATCATGGTGTCCTTTTCCTTGTTTGCAGCACAGGGATAATGCCTACCTGCAAGGCAGGATTACTGTCCGCAGCACTTTGAGGTCTTTGGGTGGCTGATGCTGCTGGTGAGAAGTGCAAACTTGTCATGAATTTCAGATTGTCTTGCGCATCGTGTACTGCAGACAGCATAGCCCCTGGGCCCCGTGGTGCTGAGCACCGCCACAGCCAACCTCAGGTCTCTGTGACAAAATTCATCGCACAAACTGATCTGCAAGATCAGCTGCTCCCTTCCCCCTGGCTTCTTACTGACTTGATGCTGCGACTCAGAGGCCTTAATAAGGAACCAGCATCAAGGTAGAGAGTACTTATTCTGGTCTCCATTGTGCCAGCACTGAAACATTTGCTATATTCCTTAAAATGCAGCTTCTGAAGAGAAAAATATCCTGTTTTCCCTGTGTTGCTGGAGTCCAGCTCGGAGCACTGCGACAGGAGCAGGCACGTGCCGCTCGAGCCTCCCAGTCAGTTGCCCGTCTCTCCCAGTAGATGATGCTAAAGCGCGATGGTTTTGAGCAATTTTAAGGAAGTGGAAGACTTTATCGGGGAAATCCGAGGTGGCAGGAAGGCTCCTGGGGCTCAGTGCTGCAGCAGGAACATACAGCAAATATCCTGAAAAACCTGGAGACTGATTTGCTCCTGTCCTGTGTTTTTTAACAGCTCGAAAAGTAACAGGATTAGAGCTTATGCAAGTTTTCAGGATTTTTAAGCAGACCATGCTATGCCTACATTTACACGTGTGAGAGTTTCTGCAGTTCTTACAGCTAAAGCACAATGCCAGCCTCATACTGCCTTACCATGTCATTTTTTGAGTCTATTGCCATCAGAGTGCTGCTGACCCTCATTTCGATACCGTGTTACTAACTTCAGACAGACCCATTCGGGGTAAATAATTTGGAATGAAATGTTCAGCAAGAGTTGTAGCTTTCTGGTTGCTTGTGAAATGTGCAGTGACATTTATCACTAAATATTAAAGCAGTGCTTTGCCTGTAGATGCTGCCAAAGTTCAGATATGTTTAAGCTCCAGCCACTCTCTGGAGCCAGGAGAGGAAGTGGTTCTGGAGCGGGAAGTGTAGGCTCAGATATACATTTCCCTGGAATTTAGGAAAATTAGAGAGAGTTTGGCCTTGTGTTTACTTCCATTAGAGCTTTTCTGAGGACTTCTAGGGGAGCCAATATAATTCACTCTGAAATGAAGTTTTAAAGTTCAAAGATACATCTGGAAGTTATTAATAAAAATAAAAATGTAAACTTAAACCCAGTACTTTTTAGTGAGGAAAAATTGCCTACATTTTTTCAGTTGGATACTTTTGTATGTCTATAGCTGAATAGACTTTTTTTTCCCTTTTTTAAGGAAAAAGACAAGTTATTAGTCACTTCATGAGACTTCTGGGGCCTGCCATAAAGAGTCTCTTTGGTTCTCAGCATACAAGCCATTAGCCCTGGAGTGTTGTGCGTTAGGAAACATGCACAAGGTCCCTGTCCTCACAGACAATTTAAAACAAAGCATATTTTGAGAAAAGGATGTACAGAAAGACAAAACAATTTCTCTGGATCCCATGTCTGGGATGTGGAGGGGCTCAGAGGATGAGTACTTGATTCCTCATCAAGTGCCTGGTCTGCTGGACCATTATTGCTTCTGCTTTAATACAGTCATCAATTATGTGCTAGGGCTGTACGATATAACGCCATCACCACCCCCCTTCCTAAATTCCTGTACACAAACATAATACGTGTTGTCAGAGAGCCAGCACTGATGTTGCCTTGTCCCTGACTGATACGCTTCCTTGAGTTAGATGTATATCCTGGGACGGTCAAGAATGCATCAAGGTATATGGACGGGTTTGTTTTCTTCAAAGCCCTTGGATTAGAATCAAATTGTCTGAAGGAAACTTTTAAGAGCTTTTTAGTCTCTTCTAAGAAAAGAGATTCTGCAGATACTACTGTGTTTGCAGTTTTCTTGCCACTGACTGTATCTGGTTTTCATGAATTCTCTTGACATACCATCTATTCAGTGCACACTGCAAGCAGCCACTGCAGAGGCTGTGTAATCAGTGGAGATGTTTTGTATCCCCTGCTCTCTGGAGATCATGCTCATCAAACTGCTCTTTCTTCTTCACCCACCTTGGAAAGACGTTATCAATGGGAGTGGGCCAGATGGAAATTTTACAAAAGGTAATGAATAGGATGAACTTGGTTCTGTGTGGGCATTTATGGTGATAGATGAGGTGGAGACTGAACGAAGTGGCTGTGGAGTAGGAAAGTTTACTGACAGCAAAGTGTAGGAGAGCTGGAAACCAGCCTGATGGGCTCTTGGATCAAATTCTGAATTAAATGAGCAGTATTATCCTCTTGGGATGTTGTCACTAGGCAGACAACAACAAGGTATGCACAGGCAGCATGGATGGTGAAATTTGTAGAGAAACTCAGGAGAAAGTTCAATAATTATATGAAGTGGTGATGAAAGTGAAGTGTAGCGTGAGAAATCTGACACTATTGTGCTCTTTTTCCACCCTAGGTCAGGCAAAACATGAAATTCAGTATCTAAGGGCAAAACGGGATTTTTCTCAGTTGTCAGTGACCCTCAGTATCTTTTAGAAGTGGAGTTATTACTTAAAAAAGGATGGCAAGAGCTTACCCTGCTTTGTATTTTTTCACTATTTGAGAGCACTTGAAGGATAAATATGGCTGATAAGGCTCTAAAGCACCTAAAAGCAATGGCAGAATGAATTACTTCAGAGTTGAACGCTGTTATTAGAGTAAGTGTAAGGTGCTACCCTTTTAAAAAGGGCCAAAGAAAATAAAATGGGAACCTCCAAGCGGTGGTATCCTGACCTCACCAAATGCCTTTGTCTAATTTAGACTGCATTAGCAATTGTGTTCCTCACAAAATCCTGGGTAGAAGAGACGAAGGATTTATAGACAGCATTATCTCCTAAAGGGATTCATACAATGAAATTATAAAATGCATTTAAAAATACATAATTAGCACTTTTCATCCATAAATTTCCAAAGTGATATTTTTAAAAGGAGGACATTACCTAACTCCATGTGAACTAAATAACTTTAAATCAAATGAGACAATTTATGTGTTTGAAAGATGTTTATGTTTGAAATAAGAGCATCATTTAACATCTCTTCGCCTTTCTCTCATGCTGATTTATCTCCCAGACTTCTGGAGGTCACTCTTATTGGTAGAAGTCAGCATTTGTTGTGTTTTGCAATGCAAAAATTCTTTTCATTCCCTAACACTAGAACAATATTTCATTGAATTGCTCTGGTTTATTAGACTAGTTGCACAGATGTCCTCTCTTCCTGAGCCAGATGTACAGAGTGCTGCTTCCAGCTTAGCCCAAACTGGAACATGTTGACAGAATAACATAACTGAGACCAGACATATTGCATTTTACACTAAAGGTCATGCAAAAAGCACAGGCTGCATATAGTATGGGCTGTTTTACATAAACACACATTTGGTTCAGCTTTGCTATAGGGATTACTGAAAGAATGCTTGGGGAGGACAAGCTATAAAGCAGTTGGAAGGATCTGACAGTTGCTGAGCGAATTACACCCAAACCAGTACATCTTTCTAAGAACAAGTGTGAAGGGCTCTCCGCAAAAGGAGGCGAGAGAAGACCCTCAGGGAAATGTTTCTGCTCGAGATTCTTCCAGAGAGACAGAAGCCACTTTGCAAGTTTAACAGGAGATTTCCTGAGGACTTTTTCAGTATGGTGGGTTTGATTCAGCAGTGTGCTTACCTTGCTAATACCTTTCATCAACGCGAGAGGAATAATTACAAGAGAAGAAGAAATCAAATTGCAGAACAAGGAAGTTGAATGAAAGCAGGCAAGGCCAGCCTGTATCTAGGGGCTATGATATCTGGGGAAGAGCTTGAGAGAAGCGTAGATGGATCCAGATGTTACAGATGAAGAAGGATTGTCCTGCAGAGCAGCTACAACTACAAGTGCTGAAATTTCACAATCACGTGAGCTTGAAGAAACAGACAAGGACCTGGAGCCAGAGTAATTTTAGGATGAGGGTTCAAACCCAGATCAGGGCCAAGATTCCCAATGTTTCTTTGTTAACCAGGTTGGTCTCATGTGGCAGAAATCTTACGTAGTACGTGCCATGCTGACCTCAATCCTGGTGACAGAGCAGGGGGAACAAAACCCTTCTGAATTTTGGAATTCACCTGTGACTTGCAGCAGGTTTGGTTTTTGGTTTATTTTTTTCTTTCTTTTTTTTTTTTTCCCCTGCAGGAAACTTAATCCCTCTCAGTTTTCTGATCTGAAAAACTGGTATAAACACTAACCTCCTAAGGATACTGTTCAGTTTAATTAATCAGTGTTCGTAAGTCTTTGAATTAAAAGATGGTACGGACTGTAAGTGCCAAGTATTACTGGTACTACGAACAAATGAACAACAGCAAATGAATATAAGCACACTGCAAAGGAGGAATGTCATTAAGGAAAGAGGTCCCATTTCAAGCTGCCAAATACAAAGGAGTGAGTCATTTATTTTCAGTATGAAAAACATTTCAATGTTGTTCTTTAAGTGATTCTGCTTATGATCATTACTCCTTAGCTAACTGCTATAAATATTTCAAAGTGGTGACACGGTCTTCTATTCCCACCTAGAAATGCAGAAAATGAGGAGTGGAAAATAGAAAAATAAAAACAGTTGAAAAGGCATGTCTGGTTTACCGTGTGCTAAATACAGTCATCTTTGTCTTCTGCATAGTTTTGCCTTTTTTTCCTGAAGACATCTCTGTGGGGGGGGGG
>Ga0065711_1044769_pt1 | contig 13893 bp, 12 predicted proteins | sample Hoacrofraction12_FD_59098 | JGI IMG/M metagenome (GOLD analysis project Ga0065711, IMG submission 59098) | Hoatzin crop microbial communities from Cojedes, Venezuela - Epithelial fraction 12 v2 (version 2) | ecosystem: Host-associated > Birds > Digestive system > Esophagus > Crop | place... | reverse complement strand
CGGGGGGAGGCCGCCCCCCGCACCCGCCCGGCCGGGCGATATAAGGGGCCGGCGGCGGTGGGATCAGCGCCGCGCCGTCGCCCCCGAGTGCCCCGCCATGAGCTACACCATGGAGCCCCTGGGCAACCCCTCGTACCGCCGGGTGACCGAGACCCGGGCCACCTACAGCCGCGCCAGCGCTTCCCCGTCCAGCGGCTTCCGCTCCCAGTCGTGGTCGCGGGGCTCGGGCAGCACCGTGTCCTCCGCCTACAAGCGCCCCAACCTGGGGGTGCCGCGGGCCGCCTACGGCTCCACGGTGCTGAGCTCCGCCGAGAGCCTGGAACTCAGCCAGTCCTCGCTGCTGAACGGCGCGGCGGAGCTGAAGCTGAGCCGCTCCAACGAGAAGGAGCAGCTGCAGGGGCTGAACGACCGCTTCGCCGGCTACATCGAGAAGGTGCACTACCTGGAGCAGCAGAACAAGGAGATCGAAGCGGAGCTGGCGGCTCTGCGGCAGAAGCACGCCGGGCGGGCGCAGCTGAGCGAAGCCTACGAGCAGGAGCTGCGGGAGCTGCGCGGGGCGCTGGAGCAGGTGAGCCACGAGAAGGCGCAGATCCAGCTGGACTCGGAGCACATCGAGGAGGACATCCAGCGCCTGCGGGAGAGGTTCGAGGACGAAGCGCGGCTCCGCGACGAGACGGAGGCGACCATCCGAGCCCTGCGCAAGGAGATGGAGGAGGCCTCGCTGATGCGGGCGGAGCTGGACAAGAAGGTGCAGTCGCTGCAGGACGAGGTGGCCTTCCTGCGGGGCAACCACGAGGAGGAGGTGGCCGAGCTGCTGGCGCAGCTCCAGGCGTCCCACGCCACCGTCGAGAGGAAGGACTACCTGAAGACCGACCTCACCACGGCGCTGAAGGAGATCCGCGCCCAGCTGGAGTGCCAGTCCGACCACAACATGCACCAGGCCGAGGAGTGGTTCAGGTGCCGCTACGCCAAGCTGACCGAGGCGGCCGAGCAGAACAAGGAGGCGATCCGCTCCGCCAAGGAGGAGATCGCCGAGTACCGCCGGCAGCTGCAGTCCAAGAGCATCGAGCTGGAGTCGGTGCGCGGCACCAAGGAGTCCCTGGAGCGGCAGCTCAGCGACATCGAGGAGCGCCACAACAACGACCTCAGCACCTACCAGGTAGCGGGGAGGGGGCCCGGGTCCGTCCCCCCCCTGCACCGCGCGGGGGGGACCCAGCGCGGGGTGCGCGCAGGGGAGCGGGGTGCTGCGGGGGGGCGGGGGGAGCCGGGTGGGTGCTTCTCTGATCCTGGCACTGCCTCCTGGGGGGGCAGAGAGTTGCCCAAAGTCGTTTTTGAGAACTTTTTTGGCTCCTGTTAGCTGTCACTGAGGTTTTCTGCGTCCCCGTTGCAGGACACGATTCATCAGCTGGAGAATGAGCTCAGAGGAACGAAGTGGGAAATGGCACGTCACTTGAGGGAATACCAGGACCTCCTCAATGTCAAGATGGCCCTGGATATTGAAATTGCTGCATACAGGTACAGTAGGATCATTGCAGACATGTCTGGAATATTAATAGCACTGCAGATGCTGCTGGCTTGGGAAGCTTCACCACAGATAAGAAATATCTGCATGCAGCAAACACAAGCAAAAACAGAGCTTGACTAAATTATTACAACTGTTTTCAAACCTGTGCAGACCCAGGGAGCGTTACAGTAAGAGCCCAGAGCTCGTTAGGGATCAGCGCTCTGGTTATCAGCGGCCAAGCTCCCAGTGGGTGCAGGGTACCATGAGTCAGTGCCGTGGCACCCTGTGCCGCATTCTGCCCTTGCTTACAAAAGCAGAAGATGCAGTAAAAGGCAAGTTTATTTTTAATTCCTGTTGCTTTGCATATGCCAAGCAAGCAGTGCTTGTCACTTGAATTCCCTTTTATCTCTTGAGACGGACAGTGCACTTGCTTGATCATGGTTTCAAGCAGGGAGTGCGAATCTGCCTGTCACAAACACTTTTGCTTTTCTTGCTCAACTTTCCTTTAAAGTCATCCACTCTAATCCAGAGCAGGAACATTGCTTGCTATTGCCATCGCCTGGCAGGTTTTTTTAGTCTCCTTTGAGTTACTTTATAGCTATCCTTGGAGAACTGCTGATTTTTCTGGGTCACAGGCTTAGATGAAAAACACGTATTTGAATATTAGAAAAGTAAAAACAAAATACCCTCTCCAGCTCTGCTTAAACTCCCGAGATTGTTCAGACAAACACAAGGATACCCTAGAGTCTATAGCTGTTTGCTGCCAAAGTTAGATGAACAGAATTCTCTGCAGCCTGCAGTTTTTGTAGCTACATAAAAAAGGTGGATGCCCAAACTATCAAGCTAGAACATAGACCCTAACTGGCTTTGAATATCTTGGCCACAACATTTGATTTGGGTCTGGCTATGTCAAATTATCAGTTTGTCTAAGTTGTTTTGCATCCTGTGAAGTTAATTATTTTGCCACATTCTGTGCTGACTTATGCCATGCAAAAGTTTTTGACATGAAGGATGAATTTCAACTGATCAGCCAAAGGTGTTACACTTGCCATGTGCAAGCCAAGCTAAAACCTGTTTGCTGAATGTGAATTTAGCAAAAGAGCTGATTCAAGGAAAGCCAAACTGGGGCTGTGTGAGTGATGGATTATGCTGGTCAGCTCTAGCATATTCCACACACAAAGCGGTTTCATCCAGCTGACAGAGGTAAGTACTCTACTAGCTGTCCCTTACATCAGGTTTCTATGCTCATATTTTTTTTTCCTCCTCCTGATTCCCTTAGGAAGCTACTGGAGGGCGAAGAGACAAGATTCAGTGCCTTCTCTGGAAGCATTACTGGACCCATATTCACACACAGACAACCATCTGTCACAATAGCATCCACTAAAATTCAGAAAACAAAAATTGAGCCACCAAAGCTGAAGGTCCAACACAAGTTTGTAGAAGAAATCATTGAAGAGACAAAGGTAGAGGATGAGAAGTCTGAAATGGAAGATGCCCTAGCAGCTATTGCAGAAGAAATGGCAGCCAAGGCCCAGCAAGAAGAACAGGAGGAAGAAAAAGCCGAAGAAGCTGCAGAGGAAGAAGCTGTTTCTGAGAAGGCTGCGGCAGAAAAAGCAGCTGCACCTGAGGAAGAAGAGAAGGAGGAAGAGGAAGCAGAGGAGGAAGAAGAAGCTGCAAAATCTGATGCAGCAGAAGAAGGTGGTTCTGAAAAAGAAGAAATAGAGGAAAAGGAAGAAGGGGAGGAGGCTGAAGAAGAGGGAGAAAAAGCTGAGGCCAAGGGCAAGGCTGAAGAGGTAGCAGCAAAGCTAGAGAAGGTCAAAACACCTCCCTCAAAGTCACCCCCTAAATCCCCGCCTAAATCTCCTGTAACAGAGCCAGCCAAGGCTGTCCAGAAAGAAACAGCTGCAGAAGCAGGAAAAGAACAGAAGGTGGAGAAAGGTGGTGAGAAACCAGCTAAGGAGGAAGCGAAAGCAGCATCTCCGGAGAAGCCAGCGACACCAAAGGTGACCTCCCCGGAGAAGCCTGCAACGCCGGAGAAGCCTGCAACGCCGGAGAAGCCTGCAACCCCAGAGAAAGCAGTGACCCTGGAGAAGCTGGCGACGCCAGAGAAGCCCCGCTCTCCAGAAAAGCCAGCAACCCCAGAGAAGCCCCGCTCTCCAGAAAAACCGGTGACTCCAGAGAAGCCCCGTTCTCCAGAGAAGCCGGCCTCCCCGGTCAAAGATGAAAAGGCTGTGGTGGAGGAGACCATCACTGTCAAAAAGGTAACAAAAATTAGCGCAGAGGTAGAGAAGGAGTCCAGGAAAGAAGACATTGCAGTGAATGGTGAGGTGGAGGAGAAAAAGGAAGAGGAGGAATCCAAAGAGAAGGAGGCTGAGGAGGAAGACAAGGGAGTTGTCACCAATGGCCTAGATGTGAGCCCAATTGATGATAAGGGTGAGAAAATTGTAGTAACCAAAAAAGCAGAGAAAATCACTACTGCAGGTGGGGACAGTACAACCACATATATCACAAAGTCAGTGACAGTCACTCAGAAGGTAGAGGAACATGAAGAAAGCTTTGAGGAGAAATTAGTGTCCACCAAGAAAGTGGAGAAAGTTACTTCACATGCTATAGTAAAAGAGGTTAAAGAGACCGAATAAAATAAATCATAGCTAAATTAAAGAGCTTGGGTCGGTGCAAAAGGTTAAGCCATATGACAGCTACAAAATGCATGTGAGTGACGGCTTCAAAGCAGAATGGGTTCTCTCATGGAGGCTCCAGACACACAGTATTTTACTTTTTTGTGCAATATGGGGGAGGGGGGGAATGCATGCAGGCTCAAGATGTGCTCCCTCCACAGAGCTTGGGGATCTAAAAATAATACTAATAATAGTGCATGAGATGAAATGTGCAAAGGAAGCTTTTGAATTTCCTGAGCTGTTGGAGGGACACATCTGAGGAACGACTTAAGATGTATTATGCAAAGAACCAACTGAGCCAAAACCAAACAGAAAACAGTAATAGAATATTCATGAGAACCAGAACTCTCCTAGCCTTAAAAAAAGCTACTTATAAATAATTATGTTTACCTCACTGGTGCAATTAGGGTGGACTTTTGCTCATGGGAGAACCTAGTTGACATGCACAGTATGCAACCTTTTGTTGTTTGATGTAAAACAGTCACAGCAGTTCTTGCTCAATAAAGGTCAGTAGTGAAAACATCACTTGTCTGGTGACTCTTTTCCAACTTGAATCCTCCGTTGAAGCCTGATACTCTGTCCTGGACAGGAACACAGTTGCATGGGTTGAAAAGTTGCTTGAGGTTTTTCCTTGGTGTCCTCATTTAGAAAACAAGTTTGAACTGGATATGATGAACAAGTTTCCTGTAACATAACACAAATATTTGGGCAGCTCTAAGCAGATACTTAGGAGCCATATCCCACGGTTTCTAGAGTAAAGAGGGATCTATTGAATTCTGCTGCCTGGCCTTCAGGTGCTGAGAGGGGTGGCAATTGCTTTTGCTAGCAATGGGAAGGTCCGTAAGCAATGGGTTGCTAACATCACTTACCTGAGCAATCCTGCTTGCACAGCGTCGAACTCCGGGGCAAGCATGATATTCCTCCCTGCACACTGGTCTCAACATTTAAGGAGAGCCTTAAAGATGTGGCGATTTCCAGATTGTTCCTTGATTTTCCCTGTGAATGTAGCCTGTCTGTAAGCCACAATTGGTCATGGTATCTTCCATGGCACTCCTTCATCACTTAAGTGTGCAAAGATCCATTAAGCAATCTTAACCAAGACACCATGTGTTCATCAAAATGGGGTAGCTTCTGATTTTTTTTTCCCCTCCTGCCTTAATTATATGGGAACATCCTTCTCAATTCTCTGTTTCAAATGATCAACATGTACAATCTGTCTCTAAACACGAAATTCCAAAATTGAGAGCAAATAAATTCCAGGGAAAAGGAAAATGTCCCAGAGATTATGCTGGTATTGAGTATCAAAAATATTCTGAACTTATTTTTTTATGTATTTGTCTATTCAAAAATAGCTGTAGAAATGACACCCTTCCAGACTCTGCACTGAGGCTGAGTAGGGGTCAGATTAGACCTGGTACGACTGACAGATAAAAGCAAATTAAAGCAGTTTTTACTTTCCAATAGAAAGGCCTCCTAAGCGTTGGCCTGTGTCTACCGCTACTTGCATGTTGGCTTTATTAAGAAGAAAGCCAATGAAATGGCCCTCTAAAACTCTACCACATAGAAAATACATGGAGGCAAACGAAACAAAGGGAAAAAAAGGAGGGTCCGACCTCCACTTCAGGGAACTAATAAGTCTTAATATGGGATTAATATTGTGTTTATTTCTACCACATTTCAATAGGAAAATGAAGAACATTGCTACTGCCTTACCTCCCATAACTAGCAAAGAAGTGCAAATAATTTTTAAGCCTGGGTTCAGAACATGGACTGTCCTGAAATCTGTCGACTAATTGAGGGTCTGATCAAAATCTGTGGTTTGGTAGTGCCTCCCAATTCTTTACTCTATCAATAACTGAAGATCAAGTAGTTTTTAATTGAAAGGGTTCTGCATGCTCTTCACCGGAGAAATTGTAAGAAGTCCACAGGAGATCAGCCTTTCAAATAAATCCCAATGTCTTTGTGTAGCAAAGTAATGAATGTTTCTCCTGCTGATATCAATAATGGAAATCTGTGCTCAACAGCTTGCTGGCTGAGTGATGTTTAATTAAAGCAGAGTTAGCAAATTAAACAGCAGCTTCTCTGTAGTGAGCTTATTTGTGAGTTACATACATACATACAAGTGTATGTGACATAAAAATACCTATACCTTGCTGAATAAGAAATTACGTAGCCCAGTCACACTCACTTCTGGTCAGTAAGTGGTTGCACCGAGTTATATTAAAGTATAGAAATGCCCAACGGTTTGTGAGCACTGAAGATATTTGTCTCTTGGGTTTAATCAAAATTTTCAAGGGAACACCGTCACTAAATCAAAAACTAAACCAGAGAGCAGTATTTAACACAAAATGTTCTGCTTATGTGCTTCCAGAGAAGTTCTAGGGTCTGCCAAAATGTCACAAACTGCAAAGCCGGTGGGCTACCACAACTCCGCACAGCAAGTCAGGCATCCTCGGCACCAAGCCCTTGTACAGTGAGTTAAATGTTGATGGCAGTGGGACACTCGAGAACACTGTCAATGCGGGCTTACACAGGTGCGGGTGGGACTGGCTTGCTATTTTTCATGTTCTGCTTTCTTTTCAGTTCTGGTGGGATACAGGTACAAGGACCTAGAGACTATTATTTGTGTTGTTTTGTTTCGGCTTGCACGTTGGCAGTCCCACCAGGATTGCAGTTTCTTGTACGAGGGGGCTGTATCAACACTTCTGCCCAGGGTAGATCGACTTTCCTGGATGGTTTTGAGAAGTCTGCGAGGGAGGCAAGCGCCTGGCACGGTGAGTTTCAACACACCCTCATTTCCCCCCCTTTTCCACCCAATACATATTGCAGCCTTTACTTATTACCCACAGCTGCATTCTTTTTCTCTGCTCTAACACACAAAATAAATTGGCGAGTTTAGTCTGTTTCCCCACTGCAAATGTTTCCATCAAGTCCTAAGAGAAATAAGCAACTGGTTAACACATTTCTAAATATTTATAAAACCATAAGAACCAATTAATATTTAATGTTGCCAAGAGGTTTTGTCTACTGACATCTGCAATCAAACAGTTTCAAAAGATAGCATAATTCCAGGGCAGAGATGCATAAATAGTGTTATCTCCCTGTTCTGCACCAATTACTTCCTCAGACTGTGCACAACCAGTGAAAGGATTAATTACTTTCAGCCTCAGAAGTTCATTGATCAATACGAAAGACTCCATGAAGAGAAAAACAATAATTAAAGGAATTACTATGAAGATTTATGCGTCTTTTTTAAGGCGGGCTATCAAGACGTCTGTGACTTCAGGAGCTGGAGGGCGTCTTGATAGCCATGCCAGCTTTGATACACCATACCAGCTTGCGGAGGAGCTATGATTAAGAGATTTTCAGCACCCCAGAACTAAATTCCAGGTGGAAACAAACTGGGAAGTGTTACAAAACACAAATAGGCTGCATTTGCCAGGGAGCTGAGTCAGGCACTAGAATTTTCTCCAGGCATCAGGGCTTGTGCTTTTCCCATTCGCATGTGGGCTTTCTTCCTTCTCTGTTCTAGATTAAACTACCCATAACTGATCTAGGCAGGCAGTAAATGATGAATTGTCAATTATTTAGTTACTGGAAGGTAAATTCCTAGAATCTGGATATGGTATCCGTACAACTTCTCCTCTTGCCGAGTGGAAGGCGAGAGTGTGTGGATGTGTATCTCAGGAAAAGCATTCAGGACCTCCTTGTATTCGTCTTCTCTGTGATGAGATCTCGGCCTGACCCAGACCCCATGTGCCCAAACAGCAAGAGAAAACTCAGGGACCGACTCGCGGCTTCGCTTGCAGCTGCAACTTGGGTTAAAGTTTCTACCACGTCTCCCTCTGCCTGCTTTTACTGCATTGCGTCAAAGCGAGCTCTTGGATTTTCAAAGGTAAACCAAGGGTTGCCAGCAGAATCCCCACAACCCTGAGGGCACCTCGGCACGCAAACGCACGCTTCCATCCTCCCTCCCACCATTTTACCTTAGCAGCAAGGCAGGACTGGGGGGGACAAACCAGGCTGGACGGTGACTGCAGCTTGTCACTCTGCAGCGCATTGCCATGGCTGTGACTCACACGTTTCCTGCAGAGTCGCAAAATCTCTCCTCTAGCTGCAATACATTAAAAATAACATAAGGAGCACGGATGGGACTGAGATACACTGCAAGGAGAAATGCGTTTGCTGGTATATCTCTAAATGTGCGGGTTTGAGAACACCCCTGGCAGCCTGGCTGCAACACTTCGGAGACCTGCAAGCTGTATTGCTTCCCAGAAGTGAAAAGCATACAAAGGACTGAACGAAGAAGGAGTTTGTATGCAAAAAAAAGACATGAAAGGGGAAGCAAAATCGGGTATTGAAAAGTTAAAAGCAGCTCAGAGCACTTGGAGAAAGGCAGGATGGGGCAGTGGCTTTAATCTATGCCATTCTATTTAGCAGTGTTTTGGCTTCAATGGCTGTGACGAGTTCTGACCTGGTGCATAACATGTTTTTTGCTCTGTAGGAGCAGAACCTTTCTCCCCAGTGAAGTGCCATCCCAAGCATTTTCTGATAGCGCACTTCGGTGAGTTCCCAAGTCCCTTCCCTTAGACTCAATATTCTGCTGTTTGAACTAAGGGTATCACATACCGAACGCAGCAGCTCTCCTGCAATTCCACCCAAAAGTTTTAAAAGCGCTGAGCAAACAGCACGGTCAAGTCTCTGGCCCACGGTGCTGCAAGTGCCCCCCACTGCTTTCCTGGAGATGGAAAATAAAATCTGCTTTGTAAGAATGAGTCTGCACAAACACATGTAGAAAAATCTCCATTAAAAGCAGAAGGGAAATGTGAAACAAAAGACTTCAAAGATACATTGTTTAAGAAAGTAAAAATTCATTTACTCTTTGTCTGCTGGGCCTCAAAAGTGTCAAAAGCCACATGGCATGGAAAAAACAAGCATTTGGAAATGATACTAGAACTCCCTGGACAGGAGTTACTGGAATACGTATGTATACAAGCTCAGTTTCATGAACGGTTTTACCAAAGCTGCTTTTTCTTTCTCCTCCTGTTTTTCCTGGGAACGTGGAAGAAAAGAATCATTTTAAATGCTTACCTCTTCCATCACCATCTTTTAACACTGAAAAGGGAGGTGCTTTTGGAACACCCCTCAAATTTCTATAAAAAGACACCTCCTTTCTCTCTGAGCGTAGCCAGCGAGGAAAACCAATGCAAATCAACCAACACTGTGCAGCCAGTGTACAAAATTAAAAGTTACCCCAAAATCCTATACAAAAATCCATCTTGCTAAAGGTGACTGTGAAAAGCTTTAGTGCAGCCATGTAATGCCTGTTTTAACATGGGTTTCCAGGAGTTTAGTTTATTTTAAATGGTTTAATTTGCAGCATTAGTTTAGTACTTGCCCTTAGCACAATGTTTAATTTTATGTGTTAACTCTGGCTAATAGAAAGTAAATAGGCTCAGACCCCAAGACATTGCATTCAAAAATTGCTAGGCTTTGCTGCTACTTAAACCATTCCTGTTTTGTGCCTGATCACACGTCAGACCTTTTTTTAGCTCACACTCAAAACTTTAAAAGGCCCTGACAAATTCTCAGAAGAAAATGAGCCTCTTCAGTCCATAGTGGATTGACTTTAGATAGCAGGCTGGAAAGGCAGCTCTTTCCAGCAGCAGAGAGAACCCCCCCAACATTGTCCTTCCCTCCAACACCTCACCTTTTCTTTAAGCATACAGACATTGCTCCAACTCTCAGCTACATCCAGTCATTCTTCACTTTCATCACTGATCTGACACCGAACAGCTTCCTACCAATGTTTAACATCTGTATTGGTTTGTTAAAATTTCTCCGTTTTTTCCCAAAGGGAGCTCATCCTTGTGCACATACGACAGTGTGGTGAGACCCATCACAAAGCTAACAGCGCAGACACCAGTGTGTATTTACTATTGTCATCTCTCCACGTGAAATTTTACAGCCCCAGGAAGAATTTCATCCACCTATTAGTCCCCCAAACGTATCAGCTAGACAGAAACCAGTATCCCATACCCCATGACACATGATGTGTGTGATACACCACTTCATCAACCTTTTAAGTGCACTAGTGACACATGACACATACAAGGAATCTGTGTAAGCATGTCTGTAACTTTATTGACTAGCTTTATTGCACATACTTATTGAAGCCTCCATTATTTTACCCACCCAAGGTTTCCACAATTATTTTAAATGCAAGTGAAAGACAACTTTCATTCCCATGACTTATTTTTTTTCCCCCATTTTAAATTTTAAGGTTCTGAATCACCCAAGAAAGACATAACCCCTGAATTCATACGTGTAGACCATGCAGCATTCAGGGAGCAAGCCAGTGGGTGCTCTGCAAGCATACTGATACTCTGCACAGAGAGAAACATCATAGATCATTAACTTTAAACCTCAGTGGTCACTGAATTAAATATGTGAGACTGCAATTTTAGATCAGTCAATCATCGTTTATTCTGTAGACCTGACGAGAAAGCTAGACTGCCTAAAAATCAAGCCTTCTTCTTCACTTCACTCTCTTCCTTCCCTGCTGCTTCTTTCTCTTCCTTTTCCTCCTCACCAGTTTCCTCAGCAGTTTCCTGAGACTCCTCCCCTTCTTCAGCTGCTGTTTCTTCCCCTTCTCCTTCCTCTTCCTCACCCTCTTTGGCTTCTTCAGATTCTTCCTTAGCACCTTGGAAAGACAAAAAGAGGTATTTCACATCTATGTACTGTTCCTAAAGCCAATTTAATGGGAGCCAGCATACACCTGCACCCTTCTGCCTCGCACATCTGCATGGCAGCCAGCTAAACACCATGGGGCTGGCAACTGATTTTGTCTGAAAACAGGGACATGTACCTAGGATTTGCGAGGCAGAACCACAAAACTATACAACCAACTTATCCTAGATATCAGGAGTGAGACAATTTATAGGTTTTCAAACTCATGGCCTTAAAAAGTATTAATTGACTGTGGACCTATTGCTTTAAGCCTTATCCAAAGACTTGAGTTCAAAAAGGAATCTTGCCCTTGCTCTCCAATTGGCTCTTCAGCTATCATTTCATTACAATTAATCTTTACACTAATAACCTCCTAGAATAGCTGAATAGTAACAAATGCATTTTAGATAAGTTTAGGTTAAATCCTTCAGAGCTATGCGACTGAAGTTGCAAAAAGCAAGTCTGGATAACACTCCTTTTACATTTTCTTTAATATGCAGGTTTGATAAATAAATTATGGGGCAGAAGGAAGCAGCCTATACTTTGGCAGAACAAGAAAACTACCTGGAGCAAAGGCAACAGATATTGCTGTCCACTGAACCCAACAGCTCTATCCACAGACATCAGCTGATGTTCCTATTATCACAGGCTACTCTCTGGGAATTAGTATTTAGCTCAGGATGTCCTTGATCCTCCTTTTTGAGGATGCCTGTAACAGCCAAGCACTGTTTGCTGCCATAGGAATATAACATTACACGCTGTTTAAGTATTATCATCCCCTGTTTTGGACATTTGAATGGAAAAACACCTAGTGATTTCCAAGCGAGTATAATCAATCCTATAATCTGCCTGATCTTGAATGTTTACCTTCTCTTCCATTCAATATTCAGCCTTTCCTGCTTAAATGCTGTGTGCTTAATTCCACAATTCTTTGTTCACATGAGCAGACAATGAGAGGGGTCTAATCACTAGATTTGGTCATCAGGATTTCTGGGTTGTACCCCATGTGAGCAGGGTGAAGCATGAAAAAGGGATTTGAAATTAACTGCAAGTACCTTCCTCCTCTTCTTCAGCCTCTTCACCTCCCGCTTCTTCCTCACCCTCCTCTTTCTCTTCCTCCTCACCTTCCTCTGCAGGGGCTGCCTTGGCTTCTGCCACTTTAGCAGCCTCAATTGTCTCCTCTATTTCAATCTGCTCTTCCTGGACATGACTGGAGTAGTATGTGGGGAAGGAACGGGTTGTCATCAAGTAGGAGCTGGATTGGAGACCACTGTAGGCAGACCTGCCAAAAGTTGGGGCAGTCTGGGTGTAGCCACTGGTAATGCTTCCAACACTGGTGAAACTGAGTCGGGTCTCTTCACCTTCCAGTAGCTTCCTAGTAGAAAAAAAGCAAATACAAATTACTTAGTTATGCTGCAGCAGATTCAGCTACGGACTGAGACACCATTAGGCTCTGAGCAGCAAAAGCCCTACAATGTATACTTAGGAGTGCAAAAACCAGCCCATAATGAGTAACTGTGGCAATGCTACCCTATCTTCCTGGAATAATTTGAAAGTTTCGGAAGTGTGCACTACTGGTAAATTAATACTTTTCTTTTTTAGAAGAAACAATGGGGAGAAAACCTACAGGATTAGGTTCCTATAGCAGGTGAAATTAAAGGTGTATTTTTGGTAGCCTGCAGGGGTGCAGAGAACAATGCAGATGTAACGATGTTGTGTTTAGCTATTAGACAAGGCTTACAGCCACCTTCTCAACATCCCCCCTTGCAGCATTCATAGAAACTCTGTTTTGGCATTTGAAATTTCTAATAGGATCTGGGACAAAACACTAGACAGCTACTTAGCAGCAATTCTGCTGTAAAATATTTGCTTTGCAGGGGATTGCTTCTGGGAGTCAGAAACAAAAGCCTTTTTTTAAAAACATGTAAGGGATTCCAATTTTGAGAATACAGCCATCTCCATTAAGAAGATCCACTGAATCAAAATCTCTTCACTGTATGCACATAACAGGTATTTTTATCTGTAAAGATGGAGAACTGAGATCATGTATCGCCAAGCTAAGAGCTCTGTATGCATATACAACTTACATACTCTTATACTCACTCAGGTTTGCTATATTGAAGATTTTGCTTTAAGCCAATATTTTACCTCAAAAGCACTGACTGCTTCTTCCAATAGCAAGACAACGGAGAAGACCTGATTAAACTCTGACATCTATCTATGAAAGTTTCTGCTGGAGGAATGATAAAGGAAATGAGCTCTCTTGAAGAGAGAATGGGAACCTGATCCGAGTCCTGACTTACTAACACTTTCCCCCCCTCATACCTATATGCTGCAATTTCGATGTCCAGGGCCATTTTCACATTGAGCAGATCTTGATATTCCTTCAAGTACCGAGCCATTTCACTCTTCGTGGTTCTCAGCTCGTTCTCCAATTTGTTGATTGTATCCTGTTGGAAGTAACAACATTGACAGCGTAAAATTCTTAATTCTCCCATGTCTAGCAGTAACGCCTTGCAAGGAATTTCTCCAATCCTATTAACTTAAATCTTGCTCTAAGCAGACAGAGGAAGCTAACGGCTCCAACTCCGCCCTTGGCCATAAAGGCACCATTTACCAAATTCCACCTTCCCTGCAGGGTTTCCCCACCCCTATATCTACACCCTATTTTTCCATCCCTGATTAATGTCAGGAGCCTATTTTTCTGCCATCCAAGGACTAAAGCACACGTGAAACTCACGTATCGCTTCATTTTGGTTTCGGCTCTACGTGCTTTGCCTAGCTTTAGCTTAAGGCTGTTTTTTTTCCTGACACAGTTCAGGCTTTATCAGACTATAGGTAAATGGTACCCTACGCATCACAGCTCTGTGGCATCTTGCATTGTGATTTTATGATACTTTAGCTACGTGGCACGGCCGCAGAACTGGCACCTGAGCTGGAAGCAATCCCCCCCCCCCAAGGGTGGGGTGCCCCCCCCGGCCC
>Ga0065711_1013343_pt1 | contig 13893 bp, 14 predicted proteins | sample Hoacrofraction12_FD_59098 | JGI IMG/M metagenome (GOLD analysis project Ga0065711, IMG submission 59098) | Hoatzin crop microbial communities from Cojedes, Venezuela - Epithelial fraction 12 v2 (version 2) | ecosystem: Host-associated > Birds > Digestive system > Esophagus > Crop | place... | reverse complement strand
ATACTATGCAAAATTATATAGCGTTAATACTGACAGGTTAGTTTTGCCAGCTCGCTGTGTATCTCAATCTTTGCTTTCCACAAAGCAGGATGGAATAGTTTAAATAAAACCCAAATTAGGCAGCAACTGCCCTTTTCTGGGTGCCTAGCACAGTGACAGGACCAGCAGAGGCTGAGCTGTTGTCACCCGAGTGAACGGTATTGACTGCGTTTCCTGAAGCAGAGGTTCAAAATATTGATCCACATACCTGGAAAAGAGAGTACACACCACGAAACTTCAAACTGTGGGAGGGATTTAACCCAGGTTCTCCAAACAATGGCACTACTGCTCTTAATACAGCATTATTTCAAATTGTGTTCCTTATGTCAGGTGGTGAAAGCAAAACTGCACAAAACCACTCGTCAGCCGATCACCAGCAGCCGCCAGGCAGAGCCCCGGCTGGCACAACACGGCTCCCGCTGCATCCCGGCTCGGGCCGGCAACGCGGGCACCCAGCCCCTCCACCCGGGAGCAGAGGGAGGTTTCCAGCCCAAAAAGCGCATGCAGACGATCGCCTGCTCGGGGTGGAGCCCGGGACCGGGGCTGCCGCAGGGGCCGCCCGGACCCGGCGATGTCTGCGGGGCACAGGGCCCATCTGAATCAACGGGCTCATTTCGCTTCGCTTGGATAATTTACTTTTCTTCTCTGATGTCCAGCTATCTTCAAGATTTACATCTTCAGACTTCACTGGACCCTTTCATATTTTTGAACTATATGTTGTATATGTTACAGTGCAATAAATTTGACATTTCAAATGCCAACAAACGGCTACAAAATCGGCCCCTAGCTCAGCAGCATTTACATGTAATTATTTTGCCCAGGAATTTAATTTGCTAGACATAAAAGTTATGCTGAATGAAAGAGCCCTGGATAATGATCTTTAAGCACAGGAAAGAGACCGCCGTTACTATATGCACCGAAACCCGTGCCACCCTGCTCCAGCCACCGAGCAAACGCCCTGCGGCTAGGAGCGTTCTGCTGCGAACACAGGTAACGCTCGATGACGAACGGCAATGCTTGTTTGGCAACGGCTGTCAGTGTGTGGACCCCAGCCACCAGACCGCCAGCTGCACGCGGCTACCGGAGTTACCCCCGTGTCAGCGCGAGCCTGTGTCCCCCGGGGCCCGGGAGGAGGAGGAGGAGGAGGGTGCTGTGGCCACAGAGGCTGGCGGTGCGCGTCGGAGTTGAGAGCCCACCCTCACACCACAACAGCTACCACGGCGACAGCAGAAGGAAGATTTCATCCCGTTCTCAGCGCGCGTTCGTGCCTGGTGTAGGAGTGCCTGCTCCACCACGGCGATCGGCCTGGCTGCTCCCGGGGAGGGTGAGAAAACCGCGCTGCTTTCGGCACCACGCGTTTGCCAGCGCGCTTGCTTTTCAAACAGCACCCTTCTGCTTTCCGGAGCACACAAGTGCCGTGTTGTAACCGACCTTTCCAGAGCAGCGCGTTGTGCGTGGTGCTGCCTACACGACTGAGATTCAAGCAACTACCAACGAGTTTCTGGCAACTGTATTAGTCAAAATATAACTCCTGTTAAACATAACTGCCGTCAGGAAACAGAAGACCATCTTATCATCTTAAAAGAAAAAAAAAGAAACAAACTAAATGAAACAAAACAATACAAAATAAAAACCAAGGAGAATCTAATGTAGGGGATACAGTGCTAATCCCATATGTGGGAATAATAGAGAATATCTGTTATATTTGTATAGATATAAAGAATATCGAAAACCTTTGTCACCAAATTTGAAATGTAGAGCTGGGCTCAGTTCAAGAACAAAGAAATAAAAAAACCCACCAAAGTTCTTCAGATAGGAAAATTCTGGGGATTTTTTAACGATCGGTTAAGGTTAAAAGTTAATTTTAACCTTCATAAAACACTCTGGCACATCCCACTGTTATGGAGAGAGCCCCACCATCCCCACAGGCTCCCCCCAGTGACCCCACTGCGCGTCCAGTGCAGCCGCCTGGGGCTGTCCCAGCCTGCGAGGACACCGGGCTGAGCCCCGCAGAGGGTACCCTGGTCCCTGACCTGCCACAGCCTTCACCTTGTGCCCCAGCTCAGCACTCACAGCTTCGAAACACGCGTCAGAGCACTGGTTTCCTCAGCATGTAGGCATATTTCAGGTCCTGGCACTGCAAGGAAACTGCTAAATTAGGACTCTTAAAAGCTAACAACAGAGCTACAGGAAAGCCCTAAATCACAGTACGTCAGCCAACGGAGTTTTATCCACAACTGCCCAGACAAATGCTTCCCTCCGCAGGTTTTTTCCTACATTGGGATTGATCACGGGTGTTGCTTGCTCAGTTTTGACTGTCAGGCTATTTTGGCCTTTTATTTACCGACCTCCCTGCTTCAGTGCCTGCCTTCATCACCCCCATAGGGGAGTTGGAGTCTCGAGGGGCAGCTGGAGCAGACCCTCAAATCATTGGAGGAAATGAAAGAAAAATTCTCTCTAGGCATTTCAAGCACTTCTCTGCAGTAGGATAACCAAGTCTTTCTCTCTGCAGGCACATGGCAGGTTGTTCATAATCTCCTTGATGATTTTTAACTAAAAAGCAGCCTCTCTGAACAGTTTTTTCCCGTACCGTAGGCTGTGACTCGCACGTTACCTCGCTGGTTTGCAGATGCTCAGCAGCAGGGCCCAGTCTGGCTGGGTGGGCGCCGGCAGGACAGCCCCCCCGCAGCTGCGCAGGGGTTCGGACAGGAACTTCTGTTTCTACGAATCCGCGCCCACACCCTTGGAAACAGGCTTCCAGCCGAGGTTTGTCCTCAGAGAGCCACGCTGTGGACAAGCTGCTGGAGATCTCAGATGCAAGAGAAAAAAAAGATTAAAAAATAATTTTAAAATAGAGTGATCATTTGCAGAAAGTTTTTCCCATAAAACCCACATTTTTCATTACATAGCCTATTTTACAATTTTTACCCCTCCCCATTATTCAAAATAATAAAGAAATACACCAGCTAATCTGCATGCCCGTGAGAAACCAAAGCTGTGGACATCAGTCTCGTTACAGGAGATATCACCCCCTGAGCTGTTTGCTAGAACCACCGTGCGTGCGCTGCAGACACGTGGCAACGCCTGCCTGGTGGAGAGGGGACTCAGCCACAGCCTCTCAGCAAACCGTCCCAAACCTTTTGCTGGTTTTTTCAAGCAATATTCTCTGTTTAACAGAGCACACGTAGGTACTCCGGCTCCTCGGCAGGACCGCTGCCATCAGCCCGCCGCGGAGCCGGAGCTCCGAGGGGCACCGGCACACGGCGATGCGCGGCAGAGGAAGCGCAGCAGAAAAGCCGGCCCGTGCATTTCGCTTTGGGGATTGTTAACGCTCTCAGGGCTAATCCAACCGGGTTTCCAGGTCACTGGCACCCCAGCCCCTGCTGACCCACGGAACCGCACCACCCCACCTTTTCCGAGCAGGCTCGCTTCCGGGTTCGGCGCAGCGGACACTGGCGTGGCTGCGCCGCGTCATCCCGCGGGCGGACGTAGGCAGGCATCCCGAAGCATCCCATGCCTCAGACAATGACAGACATCCTGCTGAAATCAATGGAACATTAATTAAAGTCAATGGTGGCAGGTCTGCAAATTCAGCCCCGGTGTAACTTTTCTGCAGGTGATAGGGATTATGGAAATCAAAGCCTCTATCACAGCCAAAATGTTTTCAAATCAAAGCATTATAAAGCTATTTAAATGTAGTTATGCTTGTTTACAGGCGACATGGCTGATTATCCTAGAATATTACAACTTCAAACTAAATCTATTAATTAAGGGTATTAATTCCATCCTACGTCCTAGACTAGCAAATTAACATCCCTGATGGCATCCAGAAATTATTTGTTAAAAAAATAAAAGCGCTCATGAACCCAGTGGATGTTACCTCCCTGCCTCACCCGCTGGCCACCTCTCCCCCAGCCGCACCACGCACAGAGCCGCTCGCCCGCAGCCGCCCCGAGCTGCAGGAACAGCACGGCTTCGGGGGTCTCTCGGCGAACCCCCCTCTGCGGGCTGCTGGGGCGGTGCTGGCGTTGTGCTCCTCGCCGCTCTCCCGCCCGAACGCACGCCTGCTCCGTGACCCTTCACGAGATCAACCATCCACGACTGCAGGAAGGGGAGCCACTGTTCTTCCATTTAGTCCAGTCGAGAGGATCAATTCTTGCGGCACGGATCTGCAAGACAGACCTCTGCGTTTTCAGTGCCCTCAGCAGCGGGGATCGCCGTGTTGGGCGCGAGTAACGCCCTGCGTGTCCTCCGCTCCCACCCTCTGCCCTCTTCCGTCAGTAAAACTCACGAACCGCTGTTCTCAGGAACACGTTCTCAGCACGGCGCTTCAGCGCGATGGGGAACGCGTGCGTGTGTTCCACCAAGGCAGGCCAGAAAACGCCCTGTTTCAGCATCACGCAGCGACCGAGCAGCACGCCAGCTCTACCCTGTGCCGGGGGACAGGGCCTGGGTCCAGCCACGCCGCGGCTCTGCCGCCTCGTCCCCTCCCGCCCACAGCCACCGAGCGCAGCAGGAGCCGGAAGACGGACGCGGCATTCGCTGGCCAACCGCCTTCTCATTTCTGATCTATTACCCTGTGAATTTGGTACAGTATTTTACAAGAGATTACTGAGGCAATTAGATCTTATGCAAATTACTCAGTGAACCATTTATTCAAGTAATTTTAACCCCTTTTCCTTTTTTAATTACCCACTAATAGAATTTGATTGCTCTGGGTGCACGTGGCCAATTCTTTTTAGTGAACGTTTCATGAGGTTTCTTCTCCGGCGAGCTGCTCACAGCCAATTCACCTGAACTGCAAATGATCTGCGGCACGCGGCCGCTCAAAATACCACCTCAGAGTATTTCTGTTCCAGGCCTGGAATGGAGCTTTCACAGTGAACGGAGCAAAACAGCGATGTTACGAAAGCGTGACAGCGGTGCTTCGAAGCGCTTGGAAGAAAACGTAATTCACCCAGAAAAGATCACATGCCAGAAAAACAAATTTATGTCCTCAATTTCATCAAATAACTGTGAATACATTTTAAACAATATTCATCCATCTCTACTGCTAAATGCTTTGTCCTCTACTCATATGTTCTATAGCATCAAAGTAAATTTTTTCAAAGACAGTTTCCTGCCCATTTGCAACATTAATCTTGTGGCCATGCGGGCGACGGCAGCACGTGGACGCGCAGCCGGCTGCCAGCAGCGCAGCAGAGTGCCTGTCACTGCTGCCAGCACGGGAAACTCGGGAGCTGCCACCTGCAAGCGCAGGTCACCACAGCACACACGCGGGGCCGCGCGGGTTCCTGGCTCGCCCGTGCCCAGCGGTCCCCAGAGGGGTGGCTGCTCCGCGGCAGCGGGCCCCGGGCTGGCCGAGCGTCCCTGCCGCGTGGCGTCCGCCCCGCTCAGCGCTGGCTGAGCAGCAGCCCAAGGGCTCTGCTTCCCCGGGAAGGGGGTCACGCCCCGCTCTGCCATTCCGCCTTTAAATCGGACGCTTCTGCTCGGGACAGTTTAGGGTGCTGAAAGCAGCGCTTTTCTCTCGGGTAGGCTGGAGTTAGGCATCGTCCCATGGCAGCGGGCACAGCCAGGGTTCGTGGGCGTAACACTGGCCAACAGGTCCTGGACTCCTGGCAGCCAACGGCCCGGCCAAACGCTTCTGCAACGCCCGGTTAAACCTTCTGCAAGCAGGGCTTCGCTGCGGCTCCAACAGGCTGCCGCTAGACCATATCTTATAGGCAGATGAAAACTAATTAGAAGAGAAAATAGACTGATAGTGAGGCAACAGAAGGCTCTCATTACCCCAAGAAACACGGAGTTGGTGAGTTAAACACATTCTGTCCTCCCACTGTTTGTGCTTCACCAACCACTTCTAACGCGCTCCCGGGTCTGAGCTGCGGTGGCGGCACGGGGCAAGGCTAACGAGGGCAGCGTGGTGGCTCCAGATGACTGGAAAGTAAATAATTTGTCATTCAGCGCTTGATACAATGAGAGCACCAGCAGCTGCTGCTTGCCGAAGCTGAGCTGGCAGCTCCCGGCCCCTTCCTCAGCCTCCCGGCGTCACCCCCCTGCATCCTTCTCCCTCCCTTCTCCCGGGTGACCTCCACGGGTGCCGGACGCCCTCACCCCTGCACGGCACAGCTGCAAAGGGCTGTGAGTGCATTTGCACAAGTGCTTATACGTAAAGATTTTGTTTCATTTTAAGTAACAACGTGGTTATCACCAAAATGAGTTTAGGCTTAAAAGGAAAAAAAAACAACAACCCAAAACACCATTGGTGTCTACATTGAAAAGATCTTCTCCTGCCTTGAGACACTCTAGCAGCCATGCTTGGGGGCAGAGAATTGAAATACTAGTCTCCGTGAAACTAGTTATGGACTGTTACTGGTTAATAGGCTAACTTAGTCTCCAAGAAAGACTACCCTCTTTGACTTTACCGCAAGCCCTCGGCCACGTGAGCACGCTCAGAGGAGGCACCGATCCGCTCGGTAACGCTCGCTGCTGTTGCCCCGCGGCGTTAGGTCAGCCTGAGCGCAGGCGGTTGGTCATTCCCCACGGAACAGGCGCCCGGGGCAGATTGTCTGCTGTCACCCAACAGTCATTACCGGCCAGTTTGGGCCTTTTTAGGGCAGGGTCCTTCCTTTTCGCTGCCCCCTCCCCGTGCTGCTGGGCTCCTCAGGTCCCGTCCCGCTCTCTCGCTGCCCTGTTCACCCCCGTCCCCTCACGCCGTGACAAGGCACAGCACTGCACGCGCGTGGGTCTACACCTTCCCTTTCCCAGTGCCACGAAGCCGCCCGGTCCCGAGCTCAGCATCTCCTTCCTGCAGCACCAGGTAAGTTCTCCGGGATGGGTCCGTCCACATCGACCGCCCGGGGGTACCCCCACCCACCACCCAAATTAACGGCAGCTCCCTGGCGCCTGGCTGGGCGACGTCAGAAACACAAGAAGTGCCCCTTGAAGAGAGCGACTAACTGCCACCAGCTAAAGCTGCGGGGGGAGGGAGTGAATCCTAAGGCTTGGCAATAAAAAGCATCTTTAGAAGTTCATGGGAAAAAATATGAATATTAATACTAAGCATGGAGATAAACAGCCTTGCTACATTTAAAAGGATGCTCTATTTATTCTAGGGATTTTTTAATTATACAATCAATGAAGTGTTAATGATTTTAAGAATTACTTCAGCTCACTGGGAGTTCCAAAACAACTCTTTTTAGTCTACAGCATAAATTCATAAGTTGCTCAGTTTGACCAATTTGTCAAGACAATTTCCATTAGTAAACATGAATATTTAATGAAAGGGAAAACTGGCATGAGCAACTTCACTTAAGCTACTAATGACTTACTGGAAAACAAGTAAGATACATTAATACTCCACTTCTTTAAGTATTTGCAGAGCATAACAACTAAAATATGCCAGTAAAAAACTTATTTTACTCTGTCTTTAAGTATCTACCATTGCTATTGCATATGGATGTCGGCAAACCAGCTCAAAAATAAACACTTCTCTGGTTTACACTAATCACTGCTTCTTGTTTCCTCGTGGCATTCGCAAGGAGATCTAGGAGTAGTTTCACCCCTTTCATTGCTAAAACAGCTAATTTTTTTTTTCTGTATAAATAGAAATGCAAAGGTCTTACGACGATAACGCACTTCTTGTTAACACAGAAGGAAGGAGAGATAAGCACTGCAAGGTCTGAAAATCCAGCGTGAGACCCTGGGGTTGTTCCAGAAGCTTTGCAACCACAACAGGTTACGGAGAGCAGCTCCCAGACACCAGGCTCCCTGCTCTCCAGCCACCCTTTGGTGCAGCATTCCCCTACAAAATAACATCAAAATCAGCCTTACTGAACACACCTCGGGGCATTTTACAGAAAAATACCAGCAGAAAGAGAAACACAGGCACTGAAGCACAGCTGTCTAGTTACGGAGCCCGTCTTACGAGGAGGTGAGCAGTGAGCGGTGTTGGACATTCCGCACGTGCTGCTCTTTACTGTCAGCCACGAACTCCACCACGGCCACCCCAAAGCTGCTTCGAGTTCCCCCCCTGCTCCCTCTCCCGCTGCCGGCTCGCCGGGCAGACCACGCCACGGGGCCCCGGGCTCCGACAAACCCCGCTCCCCCGCTGCCCACCGGCTCCTCCGCCCGCGCTCCCCAGCCGGGGAGATCTGTTCTCACTCGAGGCGCGAGAGCCAGCGTCGAACCTTCGGGCTCTGCACGACGTGCTGGCAGCCGGCGCTCTCGGGAGAGGTCTGTGGGGTCTGGGGGTTCTCGTCTGAGGTAGCAGCGCAGGCAGCGCGTGGCGCGGGACAGCCAAGCCCGTCCACGTGCACGGCGTCTGTGAAAAGCCGTAACTCTGACGCACACGCTCGTCCCCACTGGAGCAGGGAGCCAGCCTTTCTCCAGCAGCAGCTCTCCTCCCAGCTGACCTCCCTCCGCCACAAATCGCTTTTGACAGGTGCTCACCATCACGAACGCGAGAAGCTGTTTTCTTTACTCACTACCCCCGTAAATATACTGACTCTCGTAATCACACGTTTCGCTCTTTTTCCAGGGGCTCTACCCATGCGTGTAGGCAATAACTCCAGCTCAGAGGCAAGGGACCATGTAACAGAGCACGAGCATCGCAGCTGGGTGGAAAACAAACCACTCTGGAGCCCGCAGGAGCCAGGGGATGGGGGGACAGACGGGGCCCAGCCCCCCCGGATGCCTCCTGCTCGTCCCAGCGGAAGGTTGCTGTGCAGGGAGCCGATCGCCAGGCTCTCACCAGAGCTACAGACCCACATTTCGGAGGCCCCCAGCCACACGGACGCACACAGCTCGTATCTCCGTATGGGGACAAGCCGGTGGGCTGGCCGACCGGGCTGGGGACCTGGGAACCTCAGCTCCTGCCCGTGTCATCTGCGACCCGAGGCATGGAGCACCTCCTTTCTGCGGGTCCCAGGGGTGAGGAGACCCTGCCCAAGCTCGCCGACGGTCAGAGACACCCCGGCTTTGTGCCAGTGTGCACTGCGCTAGCGGAACGCTTAGCGTAGGAGACCGTGCCCAGTGACATGAGTTATGCACTGAATATGGGCATAAAGGCCCACCAGATCAAGGGATTCCCAGTCCCACAGGCACTCTCCCTGGACTCTGCCCCAGTGTTAACAGCAGCAAAGACAGCACGACCAGGAGGAGCCAGTGGAGCAGGAGCCCCATGATCCCCGCGACACACCAGAAAAATTCTCAAAATACTACATTGTCTCAATTTTCCCTTCGAAATACAGAAACAGAAAAACAAACCTGGTCTCTTATTCCCCTTTACTTCAACAAAATGACAAGCAAAGGAGTCAGAATGCAAACACCTGGGTAATGCTTCCATCTCGCCCCGTGAAGAGGTCCTCTCCGGCAGCACCCCCACGCCTGTCTGCTGGAAAATAAAAAAATCAATTCAGCGACTTTCACAGCCCCATCCGCTGAACCCACGTGTCCTCGGCTCCACGAGAGCTGGCGAACCTGCTGCAAGCCAAGCCACCTTCCCCAGCAGCATCTGGGAACGCGTGAGGACAACCGCTGTGCCAGGACGCGGAAGGTGATCCGAACGTCGCAGGCAAGCAAGGCCCCGATCGATCCTCTTCGTATCAGACGGGGAGATAACTGCTGTTACCTGGGGCTCACGGAGGATGAAACATCTTTGTTTGTTTAAAGAAATGCCTGACTCAACTGAAATCTTCATAGATAATCTCTGTTGAGCGTTTTTGTGCAGTAATTTAAGAACATCAAAAGCACGCTAGCCAACCCAATTTTATGTGAATTTGATATGGATTTACTCACGGCAGAGTTTGTTTGAAGTCTGCAACAAGACACCTTTATGCTCCTTCACCCCAAAGCATCCTTCTTCCGTATTTCAAGGTAGATTAGCAAAAAAAAAAAAAGTGAGGAAAAAAACCAAACAAAATAAGAAAAATTAGGATGCTATTAAAAAGTATTCCTTTGAAAAGCACAAAATAAAAGGTGGCCAGAAGTTCACAAAACCAAACTAAAATAAAGAAAAAACAAACCCCCTTGCAAGTCGATACTGTTCACTTCAGTGCGGCCGGAAAATCGCTCTAAAAGGGCAGACTCCCTGAATTTCACCACAATTTGTGGTGAGGTTTTTTCTGCTGAGAAGTCAACGTAAAATAACCCGTTGTGCCAGCCACCAAACAACGTCACAGCGTTTGGTGGCTTTCCACAGCTGAAGATGCCTTCATCCCCGCCTGCAGCCTCTCCGTCGGCAGTCCAGCAGCGATGCTCCGCACACGGAGGAAGAGCTGGCACCAGGAGCAGAAGAAATTCATTGACGCCAGGTCCTGAGCAGCTATTTGCTGCTGGATGATGCCAACACGCTTATTGGAATCGTTTGGTTGTTTTACCGAACAGCAGGAAATTTGCAGCATCAGACTGTCCTTTCCGGGAGGTTGTTGGAGACTCAGGACCGCTCCCCGCGTTCCCCTTCACGCCACGCGTCGCATCCCCCAGGCCCGCAACGCAGCCCACGGCTGCTGCCCCGTCTCCAGGCTCTGTGCTGGGGCCGTGGCACGGGGATGATGGACGGAGCAGGCACTGCTGGGCCGACGCTCGGCACACCAGCGTCCCGCTGCTCACAGCAGCTTTCGTTCTCCCTGCGTTCCACCAAAGGACTGCAAAGCGTCAGTCAACCCAAGTGAATTTAACGTTGCTCCTCTGCGAATTCAGAAAGAAGCCTATTTTCTAAGTGCTAGAAACAAACAGAAATACCATGGCTCTCCCAAGACCACTTCCCAGGGCAGCTGAGGAGCTTGTGCAGAACGGCCAGCCCTGCTCACCTGCACTGCCTGCTCCCACAGCTAACCCACCGCCACGGCTCAACCCGGCAGCCGGGACCAGGCAGGCGCCCACCCCTCCTCCCCCGGCAGCGGGATGGGGAGGGGAACGGAAATAATTAAGACTCCGCGTGGGTTGAGACAAAGATATTTTCATAAGACAACCAAGGAAATGCTACTACTGTCAACAACGAATATGCAAAACAAGCTTTCCACAACAGCATTTTTTTCTCACCGCCCAACGACCGATGCGCAGCCCGTCCCCAAGCAGCAATCGTGGAACCCGCGGGTTTCCTGGAGCTCAGGGGATTTCTGAATGCTGAATTTCATGGATTTCACTGAACTCGAATTTCGCAGAACTCACCAAGGTCACGGAAAAAGACCGAATTCGCAGAAAAGTTCAAACTCCCAGAAGAGGATTCCTGCCCCCCAGCCAACCCCCATTTACCTACTGAGCACGACGCCCATGGCATGGAATATTTCTTCTGGCCAGCTCGGGCTGGCTGCCTGGCCGTGCTCCCTCCCAGCTCCTGCACACCCGCTCACCAGCTGAACGTGGAGACTGGAAAAAGTCCTTGATTTCTTAGAAAAAGCTTAAAACATCAGCGTTAGCCACATTCTTCTCATTCTAAATCCAAAACACAACAGCTGCTGGGAGGAAAACTCACTCTATCCCAGCCAAAACCAGGACACCTACGTCTGTTTAAATCTTGGGTCAAACTGGAAGGACAGAACTTCTCTGAACCATAAAACAAGGTCTTGTTTAACAAACCCAGTTGCAGAGTATTTTTTAATACCAGCTCTCACCTCCTTCATGGCAAGATGGTTACAAGAGAGATGGAAGAAGGGAGAAAAGCAGAAAGAAAAAGAAAGCATCCTCAGAACCGCCCTCAGCAGACGAAGACCGCGTCCCAGTCCTGACTTCACAGCAGAGTATCTTCCCTGTCACACATCACACAGCATTCGTAGCCTCAGATCATTGATTTCCTAACAGCAAGCTCTTCTGGTAAAAACAGAAAGGCGGCATGACGTGGACAACAGGCTTCAGTCACGAGCGGTGCGCAGAGCCAGCATGAACGGGCACGACAGCAGGGCTTTGGTCAGCAGCCAGCTGCGGGGCAGATGGATGGAGCAGGCACAGTGACAACGCGTCCCACGTGAGACACGGGAATGGCATTTACAGCTTGAGAGAACACAGAGCAGGGGAAAGAGCGTTTGTGACCCACTGCTGAAGTTGGCCCCTTCTGCAGAGGAGTGATGGAGCCAGCTGGAGCTGCTGCTTCACATATTTTTTATTAAGAAAACGCTTGTTCTCTTGGGAATCGTGCGAGGAAAGACATTCTAGGCTGGAGAACTGATAAACAGTCCTGGATTTCCGCAAGGCATCGGCCGCCTCGCTCAGCGTTGCTGTAAGCCGGCACGCATGGATGGGCACGGGCGAATGGCTGTGCCCGCGGCGCACGGGGAGCAGCCACCCCGTGCCGGGCCTCCTCCAGCAGCCACTTGGGCAGCCGCAGTATGAAAAAACATCTTTCCTGGACCTGCTCACCACGAACGCCCTGGAGACCGCCAGGCCAGCGGCAATGCAGGCTGCTGTTGTCCCACCGCGAGCAGCTCAGGCCGGAGCTGCCTGCCCGCGTTTCCCCAGCGAGCTCTTCACATCTGCCCGAGCCGATGGATTTCCATCTGCGGGGGGAGTTCAGCTTCCCCAGGCCCAGGTACGCCGAGAGAGCGCGCGAGTTAATTCACCAAACTCCACGGTCTCTCCAGGAAACTCAGCCTAGGACAATGAAGACCAAGCGGACCTTGTTCCGCTTACCAAAACTGTTTTTAAAGAGTTACCCCATCTACAGATCCGGATTTACGAGCGATTGCTGGGTGCCGAGCACAGCAGCTACCATGAAACCGAGGAAGCTGGACAGAAACCTAAAGGAAAGAAAGACATCGACGGAGGAGGACCGAGGCATCTCAGAATGAGACGGAAGAAAGAAAAAAGCTCAGTAGGAAACAGACTGGACTAACAACTCCAGAATTCCATGCCCAGCACTACCCACAGTTTTTCAGCGTTGTTTCTCTAGCTCTGCCATCATGTTTTCCTTTAGTCCATTCCCCCTAAAATCCACAGAAACAGCGACATCCTTCCAACTTTTCACAGAGCTCCCTGCAGTTCTCCCAGTCACAGCCAGAATTCTGTTTGCAGCAGTTATTTGGGGTATAACTTTATCACCAGGGAATGATAAAATTAAAAAATAATAACTTCTTTTCTGGTCAGAGAGTTTATTGCTGTTTCTTTTGTATTTCATTCTGAATTTCATTTTTTCAGTAGATTCCTTTTTCTGGAGCAATCGTTTGCGGAGACGATACAAGCAGGGTGCTTGGATGACAGCTTTCCACTACAGAGACTTTATTTGGAAGGGTATAAAACCCTCAGAACTAATAAAATATTCTAGACTCCCCGAGGCAAAGCATGTGCAAGAGAAGCAGGGCTGCCCCCTGAACGGATCATAAAGGCACCCGGAGCACCCAGTCTCTCCACACTCCCTTCCCCCACCCCCGCGTTACCACTGGAGAAGAGGAAATGCAAGAACAGCTCTGAGGGCACCCCAAAGTTCAGCCCGGCGCTGTGGGAGCTGCGGAGTGCCGCTCCCCTCGCGGTCTGGGCAGCTCAGCGCGGGCGGCAAAGCCCTCGCTCGTGCTCGGCCGGCGGGCGCACGGTGCCTCGGCCGCTTCGCCGACGCGGCAGTCCCCGCGTGCCGGGAGGGTCGGCAGCACGGCCGGAGCCGAAGCTGCGAGGAGCAGACGGAGCCGCGAGCGAGCCCTCGGGGACGTGGAGCAGGACTGCAATAATAACAATAATAACAACCACCACCACATCACCAGGAAACAGCCGCTGAAAACCCGCTCCCCTTGCGACGCGGTGCTGAAGCTCGATTCCCCAGCAGCGCCGTTCAGAGCGGAGAAGGCCCCGAGGTCAGGCTCTGGACATCGCTGCCGCTCCCTCACAGGAGCTCCACAGCGGCTCTGCGTCCCCCACCAGCCGCGGGCGAAG
>Ga0065711_1007893_pt1 | contig 13893 bp, 11 predicted proteins | sample Hoacrofraction12_FD_59098 | JGI IMG/M metagenome (GOLD analysis project Ga0065711, IMG submission 59098) | Hoatzin crop microbial communities from Cojedes, Venezuela - Epithelial fraction 12 v2 (version 2) | ecosystem: Host-associated > Birds > Digestive system > Esophagus > Crop | place... | reverse complement strand
TTTTTTTTTTTTTTTTTTGCACGAGGGCAGAGCTCAGGGCTCATTCCTTTTTCTCACCATCTGAGGATTAATCCCAATCCTGACTGTTATCCGACCTCGATACCATTTACACACTGAACCCAATGCCTACGGCTTTTATCTGAGCCCTTACAGCATTTGGAAGTGGGCCATGCCCCTTGTCTGGTATCAAAAGCATTATATTAATTTGGGATTCATTCCACAAAATGAGGCTGTCAGCCAGACTCCTTAGCAATTGGATATTGAACCCAGACCTCGTGGTTGTCTTCCAAGTTGTATGCCAGCTGGGAACTCGGCCCACAATCCATGGCGGCCAGCCAAGCTCCTTATTGGCGAGAGATTGACACCAAGCCCCCAGACTGCTATTTCTGTATGGTGGTGTTAAGGACTAAACCTAGCTCACGTGGTCAGCATAATCACCTCTGCATTGGCAGTGAAATGAAAAATCTAGTTAAAGACTTGAATGGATATTGAGGGTCGATGTTCAGCTGCTTAAAGACCAGGGATGATGACAACAATTCCCTTGGAACAAGGCCCCCTCGATACTCCAGGGGGAATAGCCCCAGATCCCCCATCTGTCATCCATCTGGATATAAAATCCAGGTTCTCATTAACACACAGCGCGCAGCATTTCTTTACTGGCTGGCAGTATTAAAGCCAGTTCCTCCAACTTTCAGGTATTCTTCAGATGGGATTAAACTAGATCCCTTTTCTATAGCACCGTTAGGCTCTGCCAAAGCACTTCATGTCACTCAGAGCAGACCTCCAAGGCTGCACCTTGCCTTGGGAAGCGCTTCCTGCGTGCAGCACGACCCCAGCCTTTGCTCCTCCGTAGAGCGATGAGGAATCCTGGGAGGTAAACGAGAGCAAGGGACGGCTCCACACACCTCCATCCTCCTTGGGGGAAATTGGGAGCCTGACCAGGTAGAGGGAGCATTTCAGGTGAAACGTGTGTCTGTCTGAGGCAAGCAAACTTTTCCCTCCTGCCAGTAATTTTGCCTAGGAATTCTTCAGCATCTTTACACGGTGTGGTTTTACTGCATAGCAAAATGCTTCAGAAGACGGAATTAAAACCAAACAGCTTCCCAGCTGGGATGGTCATCATTAGAATGCAATTTCCAGCAACTGTGTGGGTTTCTTGGTAGCCTCAAAATTTTTAAAATTCTCTTTAAGCAGCAACTTTGAAGGAACGGTTTAGCATGCAGTGAGAATAGGAAAATCTTCCCATGATCCAGTGGATCAGGCTGGATGTTATAGTGTCTACAGACAGTATGCGATGTTGCTTTTCCTCTGAACTTGCAGTGATGGTGAAGGCTATTCTTTGGTGCTTTAACTGGGCAAATTGTGGATGGGGGGGTTCTGGTTTCCCTGTCTGAAATGGGGATGGAATCCGTGGGAAGATTTCAAGCCAGTTTTGCAGACCTGTCCCATGGGTCTGGAGTTACTCTGATTGCCTGCTGAATATCTTCTGATTCATATTTATTTGCTAAGAAAACATTAAGTTCTTGCCACACACGTGGGTTTATGAGGATTTTCAGCCCAAGAGAGCCAGTGCAAATGGGATTCAGCTGACTGTGGTGGCAATTTGTTTGTAAATAAACTTTCTGTGTACCCACTTGTTCTTCTGTAAGTGGGAATACCTTTCTTTTTCCATCCATTGCTCTTACCAGCCCTCTTACTCATCTCTTGTCTGAACAGTCTGTACCACCCTTTCTGCCCCCTCCCTGTAAAGCTCTCTTTGGGCTTCTTTTTGCTCTTTGCCAGGTCTTTCCCAAACCCTTCCCTCCGCTATCTCTTGTGGAGTCCTCGAGGGTCAGGAGATACTGCTGGCTTCGGTGCTGGCACCAGGAGCTGTTTGCAGGGACGATCCAGCATTGCTCAGAATTTATGGGGAATGCAGAGTTGAGCAATACCCGTGATTAGTTGAATTCGTTATTTCTAGAAATGCATTTCTTTGCTTTATCAACAAACGGGTTCATCTGTTGTACATTTGCTTGGTCTCTCAGCTAACCTGCGGATGGGGGAGTGCAGTGTGCACTGCCCGCCCCGTGCTCAGCTCTCGCACCGTCCTCTTTGTCACTGGCACACGATGTGCATGCTAGAGACAGACGTGGTGAATGGAGAGGATAGAGGGAGAACAGGCTCTTCTTTCCTGTCCTCCTGGTTGTCTTCCCAGAGTTACGAAAGCCCCCAGCATGCTGTGCCATGCCCCACCACCCCTCAGCCCACTGGCTGATCTCAGGCTCTGTCTCAGCGCGCACATGAATTTCCACTCTTCATGCTGAACCCTGCCAAAGCAAAATTCCTGAAGCAGAATAAAAAATGTGGAAGACTTTCAAACCCAGAAATTATTGAACTGTCCCTCTTACCAAATGGCAGTCAATACCATGTTCTTTATAAAGTATCTAGTATAATGTTTATTTCAGTAACTACAACTGGAAAGTCTTTCCAATAATTTTAAACTGACAGAGATGTTTTAATGTGCCTCAGATTTTGTGTTGGCATGCCACAGAGTTAAGTGCCATCCATCTTCCAGAGAATTTTAAATTTTAGCCTTGTATAAAAAGGAGAAAAATGGGAAAGAATCCCAAAGGACGTATTGATCCAGTGAACCCCACCACCATTTATGGTCTCACAGACACCTTCTCCTGCATTTTGAAATTGTTTGTCTCCCTCTGTGCAGGGTGAGAGATCCACGCAAACAGCCAAGATTTTTAATTCCTGTACAGAGCTTCAGTTGAGGGCAGGATTGCGAGCAGATCTTCACTGGCGGCCACCCAGCCATGCATTGCCAGACGGCATTCACTCTCCAGATGCATCCAAGCCTCTGCAACCAAGGATGTAAAAGGTTGAGAAAGCCCGAATATCTTCCAGTTTCTTTTTTTGTCCCAGGGCCATAGGGCCTCTGTCTCTGCCCACCGGCTACTGTTAGTCCCAAACCCGCCAAGGCAGGCATCCATCCCCACTGAAACGTGCCAGCAAGCACTGCCGCGGGGCGTGAGGGAACAGAGCACGTAGCTTTGCTGCCTTGGTTAGCCTCGCTCCAGCTATCCGAGCATTAGTAAGTGGCAGAAGCGGACTCTCAGCATCCTTGTACTTTTTGTTTTTTCTCTGTTTTTCATCTTGGTTTTTTGCTTTATTCCTTCTCCCTGAGCTCAGTGGCACATGAGTACCGAGTGTGTGCATCTCTGCACCAGGCGGAGGGGGAGAAGGGGCAGGGAAGAATGTCTTATAAATCTAGTTCTGCTCTATTAAGATTCATTCTGGTACGACAATGGCTTTTTCTGTTGAAATGCTTTGTGAAAGCCTTGCCTAATGATCTGTTAGCTGGGGAAAGGTTAAGTTCCTGGAAGATTCTGTGTTTGATGAAGAAAAAACAGTGCAATTATCCAGAATTCAAAGTCAGTTTTAGCCAGCTGTTAATAATACTGCTATTCTTCATGTTCTCATTACTCAGAAGTAATGTGCCCATCCCTAGTCATGGCAGTAAAATATTTATAGCATTCTCTTTTGGCCCTGTTTGTGCTTGGGGAGGGCTGGACATCACTCGAGGGCTTCTAAATATGCTTCTTTTTGTGCTTTAGCTACCCGTGACAGTACTCTTCTTATCTAACCACATCTGTCTGCAACAGAGATGTCCAGTTTGAGGCAGTCACCTTAGAAGGGGTCAGATATGCTCTTTAGCCACTAACAGTTGGGCATGTTGTGCAAACTGATCATCAAGGCTCTGCTAGAGTCACCAGAGAGACCGATGCTTCCAGATTCACACCATCCTTAGAGAGCTGCCAAGGATAAAGGAGATAAACAGGCTTGATACCTGATACTCTTGATGGCAAGAGTGCCCATATTAACAAGCTGGTTTGATGCAGAGATAGGTTTATTAGTAGTTTTCTGCTCTTCGCAGCCTCGTTGTGGTCTGCAGGTCGGTTTGCGTGCTGGGAGACCACTGGAAACCTGCAGGAGCAACCCCCAGACATCTGTGTGTTTCTCCTAGCTCTCTCCGCTGATCACTGAGGTTTCCAGCTTGGAAGATAGTGGCAGAACATGAAATACACGTGGCATCTCTGTGTCCAGGCGCATGGAAACAAAAGAAGCGTCATGGGGAAAATATAATTTCACAGTGGCAGGCCCTGCACTGGGATAAACAGACGGCTTGTTTCCTCTGGTGGATGCATGGAAAATCAATTCCCAGTCCTCTGCAAAGGCTCCTAAATATGAATCAAATCCCCTCCTGTAGTATTTGAAAACTGCAACTGTTTTGCACCAGTGAAAATGTTTTATTTCTAGCAGGGGAACTGCAGGTAACACCTTTTTGCTATCTTCATGTTGTCATTTAGGTGTCTGTCTTAATCCTCTTCATAGCGGTCTCATTTCAAGCGCAGCCTTTTGTCTGGAGGTCTGAACTAAATGTGTATTAAGTAACTGTATCTGTCTCTAATTCACTAAATATCCAGAAAAACAGCTAATGTGCCTGAACCAGTGGGATGAAAACATTAGGTTAATCTAATTCAGCTACTTTTCACTCAAACAACCAGTAGCGTTTAGAAGAAGGTTGTGAAAGGGATTAGGAATTTCTTCGTCACATTTTCGCTTTCTTCTCCTTTCCATGACTTTTCTGCGTTCCATTAAACATTAGCTATTCAGTTAGCGTATTTCCTTGACCCTCCTTTAAAAGTTGCTTTGAAAATAAGTTTCTTCTTCTCAGACCTTGGAGCTGGCTCTATATTCACCAAGGCTTTTGGTGACCAGGAAAGTCAACAGAATAAATGCAGGTGTACAGGCTGTGAGCAGCTTATCCTGACCAGAGCGAGCAGCTCCTGGCTGTCACCATCTCGCTCGCACCTCAGTCGGGCAGTGCAGGCACAGGGAGTCTCAGAGCATCGCCCTGGGCTTAGAGCAGCTCCCTGAGCATGCAGTCACCTCCTCTCCATCCCCTTCAGCTCCCTTGGCCATGGTGGTGCACGCTAGCACCTTAGTGCCACAGCGAGTCTGATGTATCTATCCTCTGCTCGTTTGTACCCCTCTGTATTGGAAAGGTGTAAAGACACCCAGAGCAGGCTGCCTAGACCCTGCAGTTGAACAGCAAATTACTGGTAGCTGCTCTCGGTGTGCATATTTCTCACTGTGGTTCTGACTAGACCAGGGTTACCTCACTTTCTAGAGAGAATATCATGTGCAGTCATGTCAAAAGCCTTAAAAACCATCGAAGTATAAGACCTAAATGGCTGCTTTGCTGCCCGCAAGCCTTGCTCTCCTGTCAGTAGATTGCTTCAGTGTGATTTGTTCTTGACGCATTCCTGCGGCTGTTGATCATCTCCTTATATTTTGTAAGTGCTGACAAGCAGCTTGATTATTTGTCCAAGTATTTTTCTGGGACCTGAATCTAGTCTGCCTGCTCTGAAATTCCCCAGCGCCTCCTTCCCCTCATCTGCAAGCAGAGCCCCTGGTCTGCCCTCCCCAGCCCCCTGGAACCTCCCCATCCCCGGTGGCTCCTCACAGTTAAGTGGTTGCATCTCCGAGGCTGCTTCAGGAAGCTCGCGGAGTGTCCTGGGATGCAGATCAACAGGCAGGGACGACTGAAAACACCACAGTTATCTAATTGCTTTCTAACCAAATCTCCTCTCGCTGTCATGTGAATTTGTATCCTGCTAACATTGGCATTTAGCTTCGTCAGGCATTTGATTGTTTTTGAGTTTTTAGGGAAGACTGAAGCAGAAAAAGGTATTTAATACTTTGGCTTTCCCAGTAGTGCCCTGTGCTAATGTCCCTCCCCCCTGAATAGTGGGTCAGCTCTTTCTTTGGTGTCTACTTCTGCTGCTGGCTGGTACCTCACTGCTCATCAAGGCCACAGCGTGGCAGGGTAGTTGCCAGCCGGCGAGCTTTGGGACCGGCAGGTAGGACATGAATCCCACAGTGAGCCAGCACCCCAGGAGGGCCACCCCAGCAGCAGGGCTTTGCCGTGCTGTGCCAGGCAGGGAGCTCTCCTCTCTCCCTGAGCTCAAGAGGTGGCACAAATCTCCTCTCTCTGCGTGCAGAGCAGAGGTTAGCCAGGCGCATGGTGCACGCGTCGGAGGCTCTGCTTGGTTATTGCTGGGGCTTGGTTACGGCACAAGGGGCTGTGGGAGCAGAGAGCAGGAGAGGTGGCCATGAGCTGGCAGCCCTGGGGGGCGTGATTTCCTCCTCTGCTCCTCAGACTCTGCAGCGATCTGCTCTGAAAGAGATGCAAGGCAGGATAAGCACAGGAAAGACTGAGATTTCCTTGCCAAGAGCAGATGAAAAGAGATGTTATAAAGTCACTTGTCTCTGGTAACATGGCCCCTAGCTCTGACACAGTGGTGGAGGGCATCCAAGTTTCATGCTGGAAGGAGATGAGCCCACACCTGGAATCCTATCCCGGTTTCAAAGGTCAGGTGCATTTCTGCGGTTACAGGTGCCGCGGAGATGGCATTTGACCCTCGCTCATCCTACACAGAAGCTAAGGTCTGATGGACAGCAGGATCATTTGAACCTCTCTGGAAGTAGCTTTCATTTGAATTACAAGCTGTTTTTTGTTTTTTCCCAGCCAGGTCTCTAGATAAACTCTATAACTTTGCTGACTGCTCTGGCCTTCACCTGATCTTTGCACTGAATGCTTTGCGCCGAAATCCCAACAACTCCTGGAACAGCTCCAATGCCCTCAGCCTGCTGAAGTACAGCGCCAGCAAGAAGTACAACATTTCCTGGGAGCTGGGTAACGGTGAGTGTGGGAACAGGAGAGCCATAGGAACAGAGCTCACGGTAGCAGAAAGGTGTTCCCTTTTGGAATAAGATCTTTGCAAATCTCAGGATGTTTTGCCAATGTAGGTTCAGAGGGATTTAAAGGTTCCTGCTGTAAGGCAGCACCATCTCTGAGACAGACCTGGCTTGTGTTTGCACCTTATCTGGATGTTTCCATCAGTTGGTATTAAACACATGAAATGCTTCTGCCCTGGCTGCTGGGTACAGACAGTCCTGGGGTGGGAAGACCAGTAGCTGTGTGGACTTGTGTGGTGGCTGCAGTGCCAGGGGAAGCGGGGGACCCGATAGGGTCAGGAGCATGACACCAAGGTGCAGGTCCTTCACCCAGCACACAGCAAAAGGAATGCAGGAGAAGATGCTGGCACAGGAGAGCAAGCGATGGCCCTCATCCATGCCTCCGAGCCTCCTCATGCTGCTCCGCAGAGCAGGCAGGCAGCTCGGCGGAGCTCAAGCTGCGCGACAGCATGTGAGCTGTGTGTCTCTCTCCGGAAGCACGGATTAAGGAGCAGAGCTGGCAAGCCTTGCTTGTCTATTTTTATTTTCCCAGAGCCCAATAACTATCGGACCCTGATCGGCCGCTCGGTGAACGGCAGCCAGCTGGGGAAGGACTACATCCAGCTGAGAAGCCTGCTGCAGCTTATCCGCACTTATTCCAGAGCAAACCTCTATGGACCAAACATTGGGAGGCCCAGAAAGAATGTCATCGCTCTCCTGGAAGGGTAAGTGATGTTGCTTTGATCAAGAAGAGATCAGAAACCCCTTCTGAGACTGATGCCCTCAGCAGCAGGTAGACTTGCGCTTTGGCTTCCCAATGTCCAAAAGCTGCCAGGACAGCAAGGCTCTGTGCAGCCCAGCCACCGCAGTACCAGGGGCTTGGGGACATGGTCATCTGTGCTGCTAAACTTCTGCAGAGGGCCCTGATGGGATTATGGGCTGGATAGATTAACACTTTCCCAAGTATTCCCAGCATTTTCTAATTATAGGCAGATTGAGGTGCCCACTGTGTTGGGATATGAAGATAACACTGTGGTGTGGGTGCAGGATGCTGCACCCCTCTGGGCTGCAGGGCCAGGAGGTGGGTCCTGGCACCACTTACCAGTGTAGGTGTTGTCTCAGAGTCCTCCTGGACAAATTGGTTTGCTCTTCCTCTTTGGTAGTTTCTTCTCCCTGTGCTTTCTCCATCTGTCCAGAGGAAGAACCTGCCGTGACTTTCTTTGCTGCCCAAGCCCTCTGCTCCCTCCTAGGAGAAATGACATTTCCCTAGTTTGGGGAGGCCAGAGGTGGAGAAGGAATGGTGACAGTGAGGGACGCAGACACCTGGAGGTGACGTTGGACAGCTACAGGAACCAGGGAGGTGTGGGAGCCTGCTGGCAGCAGGAACAGGGACTGTACGGCTCAAAGACCATGCAGCAGAGGGGAAATTCCCTGCAGGACTGTAAACAGAAACTCCAGTGCAGAGGGCTGGGCAGGGGGAGGTGTGGAAGGGATTCTGCTGGGAGCAAAGCTGGGTCTAGCATTCATTAACATCTGCATGAATGATCTGGCAGAAACAATAAACAGCACACTGATGCAGTCCCCGGTGAGGTGGGGAGGGAGCCAGGGCCAGATTCTCAGCTCTGCTGCAGCAGCACAAAGAGACCATAAAGTTGGTTGAACCAGGTGCGACGCCAGCACCCCTCCCGCTGACGAAGGTGGGGGAGCAGCCCCTGTGCCCACACCACGGCTGCCACCGACGCCACACGAGTGCATCGCTTGCAGGAGCCCTGGTGAAAGCGGCGCGGGGGAGTTACAAAATGCTATAGTAGCCTTGATCAGCAGGAAATCTATTAGCACCGGGAAGAGCGGTCTGAGTAAGGAAAACAGCAGGGATGAGAGCCAAGAAGCTCTTAGAGAAGTCCTGCTGCTGCATTTGCCCTTCATGCACTGCAGCCGGGTGGTAGGGAAGAGGGGTTGGAAGAGCCGAGTCGCATGGCCGGGGTGGTCCGGCAGCTCTGCGTTGCTGGAGCCATGCTCTGACTGATGGCGACCCGGGAGCGAGGCTGTAGCGTACAACCTGATGGAGAGGATGGCAGAAACACCATCTCGAATGACAGGGAAGGAAAGTAAGAGCTGGGGTTTGAGCAGCCCTGGTGACGGGATCGTGGGGGCTCTCCAGACCCCCACACTCGTCCAAAAGAGCTGTGACGAGCAGGCCCGCTCTCCAAGCTATATGCAGTTTCTCTGCTGCCATCCCTGCCTGCCAGGGTGATGCTGGTCCACAGGCGCTCAAAGTGATTTCTCTCTCCCGTGGAGAAACATTGTGTGCCGCACTCCAAACCCTGGCTGTCTGCAGCTCATGGTGAGCGGCACGTGCCTTCATGGCCTCACAGCCCATGGGGTCCTGCGAGACAAGAGCTGCTTGTCTTCCCGCATAAATACCCCGTTACTGCCCGGCAGGGTGTAAAGAGGAGGAACAAGTCTGATTACACAAAGACAAAGGACTAAATGCTCATTTGCAGTATTTGGAAATGGAGTTGCAAAAGGACAAACAAATAAACCCCAGTGCCTAAGCTGCTTGACAGCATGAGCTTTATTCCCAGCAGCTCCCTGAGGTCTCTTCAGCACTCTCGGTTAGTGCTACTGAGAGCTCTGCCTTCTGCAGGAGCATCACAGACTGGTCAACGGGATGGGGCTCAGCACCTGCTGGGGCTGTCACAGCCAGGACATGCCTCTGGGGATCCTGAATAAGCACCACACAGTCAACTAGTGGGAAAGAGGAGAAGGAATTTAGGAAGATGCTCTCCGTGGCAAGCCTGCTGTCTGCCTTGCTAGACCACCATGAGTGGTCTACGTAGTGCTCGCAGCAGGATGAAGGCTCCAGAGCAAATAAAGTGTGTGCAGTTAATAGTCTTGATGATGTAAAATCTGCAATGTTTTGCTCTTTTTTTAAAAAAATGTGATGACAGCAGAAGTCAGATAGATAGGAAGAGATATGCCAAGTGGAAGATTATCACTTAAGTGTTAAGTAAGGCTGGAGGGGAGAGATGATACACCCCAGTGCAGAGGTCAGGATGGGTGGATTAGTCTGCCAGGCAAGCAGTACCCTGTTTCACAAAGCAAGGAAGCGGATTTGAGGGGAACGAATAATGGAAATGAGCTGAAGTGGGAAAAGAGTGCTCAGAGAGGCCCAGGGAGTGCAATCTCCAACAGTAGAAGCTGGAATTAGATGTTATCCAGGGAAAGCCTCTAGAGTTACCTGAGGTGCTGAAACATTTAGGATAGTCTCATTGTGCAGTATTACCTAAAATTACATTTTCCTGTTGCATGCTCTGTGTTCTAAATATTGTAGTCAACTGTTTAATTGTTATCTCAAGCAACCAAGCTAAACTGATTCTTTATGTTTAAACCTTGTCCTGCAACAATGGTAGTGTTGACATGAATTGGGCATTGCACTCTTCTGTGCACCAGACTCTCTCTGTCCCAATGCTGGGAGGCAGACACCTCCAGTGCCATTCTGACCCAATCCTAGGGCATGTCCTCCAGCACAAGGTGGGACTGAACCCCTCCAAGGGTGCCACCTTTCTCTGGGCTCTGCTAGACAGGCTAGGTGATGAGTGCAGATCAGGCACCTGAAGGTTTGCAGCATGTAGAGGTGTGTGCACATTGTCCCACTGCAAAGGCTGCCCTTAGACAGGTGACACTGAGCTGTCCTGGGTGAAACCTATGCACTTTCCCATGATGGAGGGGTAGGATATGGTGAGGGGAAGAGAGCTCTGCCTGAAACGCAGCAGCATGGGCTTTCCACGCCTTTCTCTGCTGAGTTATTGCTCCTGAGCTCTTGCACCACCTTGCACGGTGCAGGGTGTCAGAGCAGCCACAGACCATATCAGTGTCACTCTGGGCTGGCAAGTCCTGGAGACCAGACCAGGACTGCTACTGCTGATGTAAGGACGGGCTCTGCAGTGATAGAGCCTTGCTCCGATGGCTGGGACCTGCTGTGCGCAAGGCTAGGAATGGTGTCTTGTGAGTGCACAGGTGCAAGAGGGAATTTCTCCAGGCACAACCAACAGTTGAGTTTGATGAGGTGTTAATTAGACCATTCATGCAGCCTGAGCTGTGGGAGAGCAGACCACGTTAGCTACCTACTGTGTTTGTGGGTACAGGAACACCAGAACTGCTCAAAATTTGCTTGGAGAAAAAATAGTGAGATTCTAAGGAATTAATGCAGATTTTAACAGCAGATCAGGAATCAGACACAAAGGTTAATGCATGTCTGAATCACACACCGAGTGCTGGAAGAGAAGAAACACCAGGGAAAGCTATCAGGAGGAAGAGATACTAACACATGTTAAAGCTCAGAACATTTGGTACAAAACGTAGGCCGGCACATCTGGGCAAATTTGGCTAGGGGCTCTCATGGCCTGTTGTTCCTCCACTGGTGTAGCCTAGTTTTTGTCACCGGACACTCACAAGTGTCACGGTGTTACCTCCACCACGGCGGAACCTGCAGTGCCAGGAGGGTAAGGGCTGGCAGGCACTTGTGTCCACGCTGGGCTGGCTGTTGTTGATGCTCTGTGGCCACTTTGGGTCCTGAGCGTACTGAAGTCACCAGAGAAGTGAAAATCTTTCTCGTCTGGAGCTACAGCTTTTCCCTACCTCCTCATCCCTCAGCTCTCAGAGCTGCCAGACCTGCTGTCTCCTTCGCTTGCTGTCTGCCCTCTTTCCAGCCTCCTTGGCCCGTGCTTGCTGCTGCTGTCACCACTGCACATCCACCCTCTGGTCACAGAGCCATAGCACCCCTGGCCAGGTGGCCTCAGCAGGTGAGGAAGCTCCCACATGTCAGTCCTCACCTCACAAGGCACAAGAGTTTCTCATCCTTCATGATTCTACTGCCTTCTACTCCTGGTTTGTAGTACCTGTGGAGAGTATAACTACCAATCTGGGTCACTTTGGCTCCTTTTGGTGATGATGTCATTCTACAGTGCTCTGAAAGGAGCCCATAAAGCTGAGGAAGCACGTTTTTCAGTGATGATGAAGCCATTCCTGCCTGCCAGCTGTGGATGCAGCAGGGTAGGGAGGGGGCATGGAGATGGTGTCTTGATCATCTTAACCTACCCCAGGTAAGGGTCAGGTTAAAACTTTTCCCAATCCCCAGCCCTGCTCCCTACATCCACAAATCAACCCCAAGACCCGGTTCCCATGTTGTTGCTTATGTGGTAGAGAGAAATGTTAGCATGTAGCTCATGAAATGGCACAGGCATTTGGAGTCCAACACAACCAGAGGCCAAAGCAAAATCAAGGTGTTAAAAATGGGAGAGTCTTTAGTATTTTTACGATGGCTGCCCATGCCCTTTGTCCGTGCCGTTATAAGGGCGAACCAGGCTGTGGCTGTCTGAGCAGGTCAGCACACATCAGTCAGTCTGGGCATTGCTTTTTATCTGTGACTTGTTCTGGAGCAGCAGCCAAAGGCAGTGTATGGACAGAGCTTGTTTGTTTAAATTCGAGTAGGGAAGAGAAATAAGGAGAGCCTGGAGTAGGCATTATCTGGCAGAGGGAAGGACTCTGGGGGTTTCAGGAAGAAATGCAGGTATTTGTCCTGTCCTCTTGCTGACAAGCACTTCTGCCCTGTTTGGCACAGGGGACTTGTAAGCACTGTGGTTTTTTAGAAGCTCTGTTTTGGTTGTTTGACTTTCTTTAGAAAACACATCCTTGCTGTATTGGCTTAAGTCTCTTTAGTGATGTCGCAGAGGCGAGCCTGTCTCGGTCAGCAGAGCCAGAAGCTTTACCCTTATGCAGGCTACCACAAGGCTGGTGGCACAGGCTGTACCAGGACACTGAATAGGTCCAGAGCAAGAATTTTGTGCAAAAAATCAAGCCACAAGGTAAGACAACATTAAATTAATGATACAAAGGAAGGAGGAGGTCACTGCAGCATGAACTCAAGCTCTGGTAGCATTGAACTTAGGAGTGAATTCATTCATAAATACATTGAAATGAGGTGTGAAGGATGCGATAAGGCATGGTTATATAGTAGGGTCAAGGATCTGAGATATGAGCAAAGGATTTAGCTGTTGCTTTCAGGAGGAAAGGGTTAAGAGAGTTGTTGCTGAAACTTGATCCAGATGGCTGGTATGCCAAGACCACCATCACCTGTATAGGAAGAATAAAATGGGTAAGAGAAGACATAGATGAGATTATGCCACTGTGTAAGTACACAGTGTACCTTCATCTTGATTGCTATCTACAATCTTAGTCATATTATCTCAGAGAAGACGTAATAGAAGCAGGAGGGTTACAGGGAGAGGAGCAGAGGATGTGTGAAAGTATGTGATATCTTCACCTAAGAAGAGATTAAATAGGCTATGCCTCTTCAACTCAGAAGACAGACAGCTCAGAGGGAATGTTATTGAGGCCCATGAGCTGGTGAATGGGGTGTTTTTTCCACAGTGCAGAAAGTAGTTTGGAAGGAGGTTTTGGAAAGCAGGAAGCTTTTTCACATGGTATGCAATGGCATTGTAGAAGTCATTGTATTGTGGAGGCCGGAGGTGAGTGTTCAGAAAGGGACTGGACACATCAGTGGTGGGAAAAAGCATCAGCAGTAATGCAACATCATGGTCCAAATGCAGCCTCCAGAGTCCCTGGAGTGCAGATTACCAAGGCTGGGTAGGACAGTCTGGGACATAAAGCTCTCTTTGCTGGAAGGCTTGTGCAGCCCTACCATAGATTGGGTTGGCTGAAGAAAAGTGATGCTGAGCAGAGAGAGACTACAACATAGCAGCAGATTTATATGTAGTCCCCACCAGGCTCTGCTCCCCGGAGTGAAATCCCTGTCTGAAATCTGGTGCTGCAGGTCAAAGTTTTTGCAGTAGGTGGCATGAGTTGGGTCTAGTACCTGTCTCTGCTGCTGCAAATATTTAGTTGTGCTGTTGGAACCTGGAGAACTTAGTAAGTGAAGCCTGTGCCTTAGTCCCCCTCACCAACCAATTCACGCACAAGACAAAGCTATTTCTATCCATCGCTCTTGGCTCAGAGGGCAGAGATCTGCCACCCAGCTGTAGAAATCCACTGTGGCACCACAGGCAGACCAATGATGCTCCTATATTTGGGGCCGGGGGGGGG
>Ga0065711_1044768_pt1 | contig 13894 bp, 8 predicted proteins | sample Hoacrofraction12_FD_59098 | JGI IMG/M metagenome (GOLD analysis project Ga0065711, IMG submission 59098) | Hoatzin crop microbial communities from Cojedes, Venezuela - Epithelial fraction 12 v2 (version 2) | ecosystem: Host-associated > Birds > Digestive system > Esophagus > Crop | place... | reverse complement strand
GAGGGAAGAAGTTCTTCCTCATGTTCAGACGGAACTTCCTGTGCCTCAGTTTGTGCCCATTGCCCCTTGTCCTGTCACTGGGCACCACTGAAAAGAGCTTGGCCCCAGTTCAGTTGCTGTCCCAAAAATACTGAATAGCCTAACCTAGCATCTTTAGAGCATGACCTTTCACTGTTTGCATAAACATATTTGTGTTTGCATTTGTGTCATCTCACACATCATAAATGTGTCAGAACTAGTTGTTCCCTGAGGTGGGAATAAGCTACCCATGTGAACTGTGTGTTTGGTGTACATAGTCTTCAGCAGAACATACAGCATGCTGTATGAGAGGTTATAACTTTCTCAACGTCTTTCCTATAAGCGGTCCAACTTAAAATTTGTTAACTGACTACAAGTGCTTTTAGATGGAACCAAATGCATATGTGTAAGCCTAATATAATGGGACTACAGACAGGCTTTGAAGATCAACTAATTCTGCAAGCAATTTTTTTGCAGTGGCTGCTGACAGTGAAAGGTTGATAGATACAGCTGCGACATTACCACATCAGTCCAATAAGAACTACACTTTGATGACAGCTTTGCTGTAGTGAAGTCTTTCTGTGTAATATTAAATAGAATGGTTAATATTACAGCCAGTTATAGGTGCTAAATCCAGTGTCCTGGTAAATCTCTCTTAGCTTGTTGCCATTTAAAGTGGCTTCTCCCTGTGGGATATACTATTGCTTTAAGTGAGTCATACGGAAGTTGCATTGTTGAGGAATGAGGAATGTTCAAGTCGAGAAATGAGTATGTGACACGTTATGTGGATATTGACAAAGATGTCATTGCTGTACCTCTTTAGCTCTTATAACAAGGACAGTTCCATTTCATCCAGTACTCAGAGATGAAGGATGGAGTAAGTAAGTCTTCAACTTTTTACACACATTTGGACAATTTAACTGCATTAATACTATATAAAACAAAACCGCTTAAATGATAAAGAAAGGGCTATTCTGTCAGACATCTGTCACAGTTTTACATAGCAGTTCAGCCTTCTTTCAGTACAGGTCAACTTGCCAAGCAAAAGAGATTTGTGCTCATGGGAACTGGCACAGCTTAGAGAGAAGATTAATACTTTTCAGGAGCAGGCTTACGATGAACTGCGTTCATAATCTTTCCAAACCTGAGATCACAGCTCTCTCTAATTGTTTATCTTTCAAATGACTCAACAATTTATAAATCTCCACAAAAAGTATTAGCCATACAAATACAAACCAGCTCAATATATATATATATAAATGCATCTTAATCATGTACATAAATGAGTCTAAAATTGAAAGAGATGTTTTGACTCAAAGATTTCTGAGAACTTTACTATTAAAACAAATTCAAATAGCTTACACAACCTGAAAAATATTATATTGAAAAGCTACAACTGTCTGGAAATAATGCTACTAAAATCCCTGACATTTTTTAATGTCTAGCTATTTCATTGCTAGTGTAACACAGTTGCACTATTCTCATCTGATTACATTCCTATTTTCAACTTTTTTTTTTTTTTTTTACTGTAAGATGTATTGTAACATTTAAGGAATGTCAGCAAAGCAATTTTTTAGGACTAATTGACTAAATTCCAGAAAGAGAACTGGAAATAGTGGGGGAATACAACAATGCAAGTATTTAGTAAGGCCTAACTGAAGCATGTGTTCTGAATGCTGGAACATGCTGGAACAGAATGCTGTTTTGTTATGTAGATAAGATAAGAGGGCTTTGAACAATTAAAATTAGTGGGAATATCCTCAAAACAGACATTTGGAAGTACTTTTCCATCGAAATAGTAATAAACACTTGAAATGGATTTTCAGGTCAGATTTTTTAGTCATCATCAATGTAGGAATGACTTAGGGAGGAATGATGTAATGATAAGTCTGAATAGGCCAAAAAAATTCTTTGTCCTCTCCATATTTCTATAAAACCCTCAAAAGCCAAGCAGTATCTCAGAGATCAGTCATTACAGTTAAAAGCAGGACAAAAAAATAGCATGCTAAAGTGATTTAAAACTGCAGTCTTTGTGGCATCTGTTACTGTCTTCAGCACAATGGAACATTCCAGTCTTGTCTTTCTTCATTCCAAGATAGAGATAACCCTTTTTATTTGTCTGAACTTGGTTGCAAAAGCACATCTTACAAAACAATATTTTGTTGCAGGAAAGAATATATCCAGCTCCCATAAAATGTCCACCAACTCAGAAGGACATTGAACAAGTTGTGGGTACAAAATAAGCAAGATATTTAAAGCTGAACAAAGGCTGACTACTTAGCTGAATACAAAAGGACATAAGCATACACATAATCACTTCACTGAACAAAGGTCTTAATTGAAATGTTCAGGCTTTCAGGAGTTTCCCAATACAATGCACATACTCCAGAAAGTCTGGACATCAGTGCTATAAGACAAAGCTTATAACATTCTAGGTTGGCTAATGAATCTCAACTTTCAGCTAGTACACCAAAGCAGATCTTGCAAACCACATTGATGTGTTACAAGAGGAGGATTTCTCTAGTTGTAATGACAGGAATAATCTTCCTTTGATCAGACTTAAACTACACCATTGTTAAATATTCAATCAGTTCCATTGACTTTTTAAAAACAAACAAACACCCGAACTTTAAATAGTCATGGCTGTATACAATAGTTCACAAACTTCCAAGTGTTAAGACAGATGTGGCCAGAGTAGCCAAGCAGTCATTTCAGTTTGGGCAGTACTGCACTGCTGATTGTCTGGTACTATCTCACCATGCTGATTTCTGGTATAATACCAAAGTGTCAGTGGAATGACCTGTGCAAAAACACTAAACATGCATTTGTGAAAGAAACTGACTCTAACAAACACAGATCTCACAGTGTGAAAAAACCTGTAAAATCAACACGTCAACAAAGATCCAATTCCTGAGAATGAGTTATCTTTCCGCCTCAGTGATTTGCAGAATATATTTGCATTAACTTATTTTGATAACAAGACCAATAAAATTATATTCTGCAGATTTTATATTGAATTGTATGTCAAATTGTGTATTTCATGTTTAATATTAGCGATTTGCAACAATATTGAGACTATTCTTTTTTATTTTTTGCTCAAATTCTTTAGCAAACCAATAATTTGCCCTATTATACCACAGTTAAAATCTTCACAATAATACAATTATGGCAAAGCTGAAATGTTTGATTCATGCAGCGTAGCACCAGGAATTTCCTTTTAAGTACATATATATATATACATACATATACAGCAATGTCAATACTATGTGTCCATGAGCTTTCAACAAGAAATGATTCAAGCTATCTGACAAGAAATTAATTCAGCAGAGTGTTACTGTGCACACATATCCATCCTGGACTGGTGCAGGCCTTTTCATCTGAGACTTAGTATAGAAGATACCCTCTCTGCCCTATAGTCATTTTAGAGATACTGCCAATAGAAATGGTGTCTGAAATGGTATCATGAAAACCATCAATCTTCAAGTTCTTTTCTTTTTTTAATATGTACCTTGTTACTTCCCATATTCTACAAAGAAATGAGACTACTACTTCTGTACTAATATTACTAGGTAAGTGTTCAGTGAGTTACGTAAGTAGAACTGATTTGACCAGATTTATATGTCTACAACATAAAAATCTGTTTACAAATGAATTGCCTGGCATAATAAAGGTCCTTCATAGAAACATTCTAAGGTACACTTCACTTGGTTGTTTACTTGTCTACACGGATTATAAAAGGGAATCTAGAAACCCGGCTCCTGTGTAGATGCCTGCAAAGCACAATGTGGGCATCTAAATGCAAGTGAGATAAATCCTGTCCATTCGCTATCTTTTGTCTCCTGGGTCCAACCCACCATAAGCCAAAGAACATAAAATTCTAAGGATTACCACACCGGGCCAGATCAGGGTTCATCTAGGTCTGTATCCTATCTCTAGTAGAGTCACGAGCAAATTAACAGATAAGACTTCAATCGTGAAGTGGTCAGGTAGTTGGAGTAGATGATCACTGTAGGTCCCTTCCAACTGCTCTGCTCTACTTTACTCTACTCTACGACCATAGAAACAAAAGGAACATGAAATGACACCTCTCTGACACACTCTCCCAGTCACCCGTCACTTCTGATTCAGGGACCTCCTGAACCAAAGGTGATAATTTTGTGATTAGTAGCATTTGATGGACTTTTACTCCTTTGGACTCTTTTCTAAACACATGCAAACTTAAAGCATCCACAGCTATCTGCAGAAATGTATATGACAATTTAACAACCCACAGTGTGAAAAGCCATAAGCAATCAGCAACAGTCACAGCTGCCCACTGGTGTTCAGCATTCATTCAACTTATTTCTTTTTCTTTATCACCAAGAATTTTAGCTCTTTGACTGCAAGATCTAATCCAAGATCTTTGTCGCTTCATATTAAAACCATCTTGTAGACTAAATCCTTCTGCTTGTTTTCAGGAAACCTTTCTATACTGTAACAGATCTGGCCAATATTAGGGATAAAGGATCTGTGGATTGAAATAAGATCTTCCTGTGCCATTGCCTTTAACATCTAAATATTTCATTCTGAAGCATAACTGTAAACATAACATACCATGCCCTCTCTTCTGCCGATGGAATCCTGTAGATTCCTTATTTTCCTACTCTGTTTTCAGTAGATTTACATGTGATTGAAATAATCAAGAACAATGGTGTATTGCTCATCAGTAAGGACCCTACAGGTTTCCACAGAAGTCTAATTTTGGAAATGTGTAATTTTAGCATTTTTATGGTCTTATTTAAACAGACAGGAGCAGGCACACGATTTGCCAATCGATATATTTTTAGAGATAGCCAGACTGACAAGAATCAGCAACTATCTGGAAACGTCTGAGAACAGAACTGGAAGTTTGGATCGTTTATAAGACTGGGCAAGGTAGATGTTGGCAGAGGCTGACAGGATAATTTGTTTATGTACATTTAATTTTCCAGGCTGACTTTCCTATGAACATACTGGACTCAATGGTTTCAGACTGCCAGAGCTCAAGCTCTGGAACTCAAGAAATTCTACCATGTGGCTGTAAAGCATGCCAAGGATCTTTCTGAGTTATCAGATAGGATAGGCTCTGCTTATAGGAGTGGATCATTTCAGCACATATAAATAAATGTATTTAATTTATCTTAAACAAAGTTATATTTACCAACAATTTTATCATCTGCATTTTCATAAACACGTACAATTACTGAAAATGTGTTTTCAACACAGTTCAACTCTTATTGAAATTTGAAAGAGACATAGTTCAAGAGAAAGTGTATTCGCTCTACGAAAGCTCTTTCACACTTCAAGTAAATAGCTTGAAACAGTTTCTCTGACAACACGCGTCTCAGTGTATTAGGTTCTACTGAATAAACAAAATTTTGTCTCTTTTGAGAAATACTGTGTATTGAAAAACTGTTTGTCTTTCCCACTATATTGGTTAAATATACCTTTAATTATTTTATTTCCCCAAAACACATTAAATGCTGCAGACAGGTTGAACACATGGGGTCCAATTCCAAGCCTGACAAACATATACATTGAATGCATAGCTTTTAGTGCCTTTCCTTGCCAGCTAGCAAATACCTTTTTGTAAGCATCTGTAGTTACCCAATAACTCCAAATACATGGATCACTCCTGTGAAGCTGGGATCTTGCATGTAATGGATCATTAAATATTCTGACTATAGACAAACTAAGTAAATTAAACTAGGACCATTATTCCCAGTTCAAAAATCAGAACTGGAACAAACAAAAAAATCAAAATTTAAATGAAAAATGAGAAATATATCTAAGAATCAGAAAATGAGCATTGAGACTGTAACCTGTTCCAGAAACATTATTATGTATAAAGAGTAAAAGTAGGATGAAGAAGCAGGAGCAGTCACACAAACTGAGTCTTATGAAAATAATTTTATTTAGTAAAATAAAATTAGATTATATACTTCTGAGAAAAAAAGAGACAATTAAGCTTTTTAGAGAAAACAAACTGAGCAGAGGTTATATGTAAATCATTCTGCACTCAGTAAATGCTCTAGATATTGTTTCCTGTGCATATGTAACTCAGTGATTAGATGAAGGGACTAATACGTACTACATCATGTATGATCATAGCAAATAGCTTCCTCATAAAAGCACTTCTTTATTAATAGCTTGAAGAATCTTGAGTGGAAGAGGGTACTAGCCTAGAAAAATCATAATGTGTAATTTTTTTACTTTACTGTAAGATACAGTCTTCGCCTAATCTCACAATAAACCGATTCTAGCTTTTTAGTGATGAACATGTTAAATTGTTCTTCATGTTTGATTCTATGAACTGTCTTAGCAAAGTTTCTAAACCAAAAAGTTTGTAACTTTATCCACTTCTATTTGATGCTGGTAAGCATTGCTGCCATCTCATTTTTTTTTTTTCAAATGAACATTTAAATCTGTACTCCCATTAATAATTAATTTCAATTTCAGTATTTATTCTCACCTTAAACACACTTCAGGTTCCTTAAGGGACACAACTGATGGGTAGGAGAATTGAAAATAATCTCAAATTATTTCAGTTCTTCCATAATACACAAACCAGTGGAGTTTTTAGTCCAGAATTAATGCAGCTTTCTTCTCTCAGTATCTCATTTTCTCCTACGTCTCTGGACCAACAACCATTGCCAACAATAAAACATTAATTTGCTACAAAATCTCTAGAGCTCTGCCCTTTATTTTATATGTAATGAACTCCATCTGCAATTCTGTAATGACATGTTACACTCTGACTCAGAGGTCCAAATAACACCCACTAAAACCGGAATGTGATAGACATTCTAAAAAATCTACAAAGAGATAGAAAGAAGAAAAAATGTGAAACTGTCCAAGGGGTAACTTTTGTAACTATGTGGAGATGAAGATTAAGCTGAATTTAGCAGAAATTAGGTTTTGTGCTTATTTTGCAAGGAATCTTAAAACACACTGTAGGTACACAAAGCAGGAAAAGATATAAGGCAGACGGTGGTATAGGTGAAAAACAAGGACAAATAACAACTGTAAGTTATAATATATTGACTATGATTATATTAGCACAATTCAGCTATGAGAATGATTGTTGAAATCATTTTTCATTTCTGTTTTGCATTTTTTTCAACACAGAATTTGCAAGGAAACATACAGATTAGCCATACTCATGTTCCTACTTAATTCCACAGCCGAAAACAATTGGCTGTAGTGAGACTGGAATCAGATATTAAATGGATGCTACCAATCTAGCTCATTTTAGGAAAAAATTGACTAAATAGGCTATTCTATACACACACAGAATACTTCAGCTTAGCGTCTTATTCAACTGATTCACATTAAGAACAAATAAAGCTCCTTTACAACTACAAAGGACTGTTATCAGTTCATTAACAGATGAATGTATTATGCATTGAAAATAACTTATTTGAACTTCTAGAAACAATTTGTCTTTCCTAATGTGTTTGAGACAACAACATGGTTGTAACAGGGTAAAAATGTGGTCAAGAACCACTGTGAGAAATCAAAGCAAATAACATTGCTCAGGAAAACCTCATCACTTCCTATGTTGAGATCCTGAACTTCCTGATCATATCCTCACTGGAGATGCGATCAACTCACTGGATTCAAAACAAAGGGATGCAAAAACATCACCAAATGATATTGCTAGCTCTGTTGGTTCCTTACATTCCCATACAAGGAATGTACTTCCTCCATGCAACTTATTAACCGCTGTTAATTAACATTTTTTGGCATCTATCAGACACAGAAGCACTCCTCCAGCCAAATTAAAACTATTGTTTGTTATGATCTTATTCTTTTTCTTAACAACATGTTAATACTAAGCAATACCATGAGCAAAAGAACTAACTGCTGTGACTCAAAGTAGGAGCAAGTAAAAAACCGGTACACTTACCCATTAGTTGTTTATGAAAAGTACTGCACTGAGCCCGCTTTAAAGTGTCAGTCTTCAGTTAAGTTACTGACATGAAAAATTCACTGCTGTAAACACATTTTCAAGCAAAGAAATTATCTAGTGATTTTATCTAGAAAATGTTTGCTAAGGAGTAGCATATATTTTTTTTCCTAGTATCTGTTCTTATGTGTTTTTCTATGTAACAGAGAAAGTGAAGTAATGTCAAGTAATTTATTCAAGGTCATAAATGGCTCTGTTTATATTAAAATCTGCCTTCTTGGCTTCACATTGTGAGTCCTAACTACTGACCCAAATAGCTTCTTTTACTTGAGATATGTGCAAAACTGTTTTTCATTGCTCATGCTGAAATCTACAGCTGTGCTTCAAAAGAAAAAAAAAAAGACACTGTAATCTGGAAAATAGGCTCCAAAGATTAGGGAAACTACAAAAAATATCATTTATTTTCCCAAAGCACTCAAAGGGCTATGGCACTCCATCTATACTCTGACTTTCTTCACAAGAGAAACCTCCTTTTTCCCCGTTCATCTGTAAACTGCTGTACAGATCTCTTTTACGGACACTATATACAATAAAATTGGAATGTGTATTCTTGCTCATCTGAAGATCCGATTCTGGTTTATACACCACCAGGATGACAGACTGTAACATGAGGAACTGTGACTGAAGCTGGGGCAAAAATGCCTCCTTTACGTTCAACATCAAATTCTAAAGTATGGACTATTACCCAAAACATTGGTAATCCCTCTGAAACTTCTCCTGAATTTCTGTAGAGATTTCAATAAAATACTATCAGCTGCATCCCGGTTTTCCCACTTCTCACCCTGCACAGTGGTAGATCCAAGATGCAGAGTTTCTGCTCTTTTATTTTATCGCTGAATTTCTTCTTTTCTCTTTATAGCTGCGTTCTATTACTCTTTCTCTCATGCATACTTTGGCCATTTGTATTGGGTGCAAATCATGCTCTTTATTTTTCTCATTTGAAAGACAACATTCATTGTTGAACTATTTAAAAGAGGTGTTATTTTGTCTAAAATGATCAACATGAAAGGAATATAAAACTATTCATACTTTTAGAATGTAACTGTGAAGTTTACTTTGGGAATTGTGTGTCCAAATTTTGATAAATGTCTTGCATAATACAAGGCAAATATGAAAAAAGTGCATAATACTGTGAACTTACGTTACCTCTTCCTAAACAAAATACAGAAAAATATCCAGTCAAGTCTCTCATGCAGTTTGGTCATTTGCTGTGCAAAAATGGTTTTGGACATCTATTTGGAAATGGTTTTGGACATCTATTTGGTCGACTATTAATATATTCAAATATTCTGTGTGCTTCCTTGAATATTGAATGTATAAGACATACACACACACACACACACACACACACAAAGAAAAACAGCTCTTAAAAATGGATTTTAGGCTTAAAAAAATGCCCAAAGAGGCCAGTAAGGTTTTTTTTTTGTTTTTTTTGTTTTTAAGGAAACAGGCTTGGTATAATTCAGAGAGAAGTGCCAGAGAAATGGCTTATTTAAAGGGATGTACTGAACATAGCCTACTTGCAGAGGCATCCACACCCATCACTATAGTTCTCTTTTGGATGACATGTCTTGATTTAAATCCTGGACCTTTCCTGTCTGTGCTTATCTGAGTGCAGTAACTGAGTGCAGTAACTAACTGCAGTAACTAACTAACTTTCATCTGCACTGCAAAGGGCATGTGATTGCTGTTGCCCTTTCCAGTGCAGATGAAAACAGGTTTTTAAAAAAATATCTTCTCTACATTTTGAATGAACAAATTTTAATTACTGCATATGAATAAATACATTCTAAAATTAACATCTCTTAAGACTGCTATTAGTATTTGTTGTTCTATGGAAGAAATTAATTTAGGAAAATGTTGATGTACATTTGGTTACTATTTAATTTTGAAATAGTGTATCCTCATTTTGTTACAGCTCAGTTCTCATCAGTAAATGATTCTTTCATTATAACCTTTTTTTAATTCTTTCAGAGTTATTCAGATATGCTTTTTATAATCTATTAATGATCAAATTGTACGTGAGCTTTTCATAAAATTTTTCATGCATATCTATTTGTCATCTCTATTTTTCCTGCGTAGACAGTAGCAATGTCATTTATCCATTTCTTTCCTTTATTTACATTAGCCTTTCAAAACTACTTTGAAGCAATGAAAACCTGAAAGTATCTACAGAATACTTTCGGTTGAAGAATAAACTGTTACACACAATACTTCTAAAACGTGCTGCATAATCTTTGCTTACCACCAGCGGCTGGGTGACACTAGATCTTATATCATACATGAAAATCAGCCATCTTAAGAGAGCCCTAACAACACCATGGATTGATCTGGGCCTTAACGTGGAAAATTACTGTTTACTCTATCACTGCCACATACTTCCAAGAGCACTTGGCTCTTCCTGGAAGATCTTCCACATCAGAACTTGTCCAGTGTATCTATTTCGGATTAGAAGTCTAACAGCTGCAGACCTTACACTATGGTGCAGCTGGAGATGATACTGCACAGTGCTATTGCTTTTCTGATGTGTCCCAGAACATATTAATGGTAACAACTCAGGTATGAGAGTCATGTCGTCAATGATTTATCCTTGCCAACTGATCATTCAATTAAAAAAAAGAAAAAAAAAAGAAACAACTACCTCTCTTTGGATGCATTTCTGTATTCCTAATTGAATTCAGCATTTCAATTCATTCCGATTTTGTCCATATAACTAAAAAGACTCAGACTCTATAAAATGTTCCCATTGCCACATGATGATGATCAAATATGAAGAAACAAAGAGACAGCCATAAAAGAGGCACAATGAAGACCTCTAAAGACATCAAATCCAGGCTTGCAGCCAGGAATCTCTGGAATGCTCACATTCCTTCTAATGCTCTGTAGGTAACAGCACATGCACATGAAGTATTGCACAAAACCCTTCATCGACATGATGAACATTAGGCCTTCACAGTGCAGTTGACTGTTTATTTCCCCAGTAGTGATTGCACTTTGAGCCTACAAAAACATCTGTAAATTTTCTTGAATCCAGTTCTGTTGCCTGTATCCATAGGGAGTTCACATAAAAGTCAATGAGTTCCATGAGTTCATGGAGCAATGATGCATTCTGCACCATGGGAAGGTAGGAAAATTGCGCATTTTTTATTATAAAAGAATTACTAATTTTCTTGATTAAAACTGAAAAACTTTCTCCTGGCTTTGAGAAAAAAACTGTTCTGTTAAGGTATACATTATATTTAAATGGCAAACATGCTAACAATGATGACTGAAATGGAAAAAGTATGATATTTTCATTAATACATGCACCTGTCTATGTAATATAAATCAAACAAGGAATTCTTGAGAGATACTTCTTTGAAACCAGGCAGGCATACAGTAGGGGCTAAACAATGGAAAGCGGTGAAAAGGTTTAATAAGTAGTGTCATAACAATATGAGGTGAAGATGTCTGCTTTGCAGCAGCTATCCTTGTCTCCTTACAGATAATAGTGTAAAAAACAGTTGAAATGAAGACTGGCTTTCAGGGAGGTCTGCGTTTATACAGGCTGTGTCAACACATGATCACATTTCTTAGAAACATCACAGGATATATGATGAAAATAATATTCAAATGAGTTAATTCTCCTTTTCCACTTACCAACCCCTACTTCTTGGTACTCCTCTTACACTAGCACATTCCCGTCTTGATGAGCTCTGTGAGAAACTAAATAACCAATACTTTTCTATGACAGTTTGCTAGCTTAAATCTGACAAACATGTGAGCCTCTATTCTATTGGAAAGCTCAGTAATACTAACTTTACAACTCACTTCACTCCCCAAGTAATCGCTGACATTATATGACACACTCTCCACTTTTTTCCTACCCTTCTACAGACTCTTTTACAATTTCATTAAAAAAAAAATCATCAAGAACCTTGCACTACATTTTTCCCTTCAATAAAATTGTCAAGAGGATTTGAAAACATGTTTGATTCCCTAGAAATAGACAGGATATCAGCATAAAAATATTTTCAAGTTTCTTTTCCCAGTTGCATAGTTGTATTAGGTTTGTGTGGCAAGGTTTTGGTAGCAGCGGGGTTACACGGGTGCCTTCTGTGAGAAGCTGCCAGAAGCTTCCCCTACATACAACAGAGTCAATGCCAACCGGCTCCAAGATGAATGTGCTGCTGGCCAAGGCCAAGCCAATCAGCGACAGTGGTAGCACCTCTATGATAATGTATTTAAGAAGGGAAAAAATTTACTGCGCAACACAGCAACTGCAGTCAAAGAAAGGAGTGAGAATATGTGAGAGAAACAACTCTGCAGACACCAAGGTCAGTGAAGAAGAAGGGGGAGGAGGTGCTCCAGGCACCGGAGCAGAGATTCCCCTGCAGCCCGTGGAGAAGACCACGGTGAGGCAGATTGTGACCCCTGCAGCCCATGGAGGTCCATGGTGGAGCAGATATCCACCTGCAGCCCATGGAGGACCCCATGTCGGAGCAGGTGGATGCCTGAAGAAGGCTGTGGCCTGATGAGAAGCCCATACTGGAGCAGTCTGTTCCTGAAGGACTGCACCCCATAGAAGGGAGCCACGCTGGAGCAGTTTCTGAAGAACTGCAGCCTGTGAGAAGGACTCACATTGGAGAAGTCCATGGAGGACTGCCTCTTGTGGGAGGGACCCCACGCTGGAGCAGTGGCAGAGTGTGAGGAGTCCTCCCACTGAGGAGGAAGGAGCGGCAGAGACAACGTGTGATGAATTGACCACAACCCCCATTCCCCGTCCCTCTGTGCAGCTCGGGGGGAGGAGATAGAAAAACAGGAGTGAAGTAAAACCTGAGAAGAAGGGAGAGGTGGGGAGGGGAAGATGTTTTTGTAATTTGTAATAAATTAAACTAATTTCATAGAATCATAGAATAGAATCACAGAATGGTTTGGGTTGGATGGGACCTTAAAGATCATCTAGTAGCAACTCCCCTGCCATGGGTAGGGACACCTTCCACTAGACCAGGCTGCTCAAAGCCCCATCCAACCCGGATTTCAACACTTCCAGGGAGAGGGCATCCACAACTTCTCTGGGCAACCTGTTCCAGTGCCTCACAACCCTCATAGTAAAGAATTTCTTTCTTCTATTTAATGTAAATCTACCCTCTTTCAGCTTGAAGCCATTACCCCTTGACCTATCACTACATGCCCTTGTAGAAAGTCCTTCTCCAGCTTTCTTGTAGGCCCCCTTCAGGTACTGGAAGACTGCTAAAAGGTTGCCCCAGAGCTGTCTCTTCTCCAGGCTGAACAAGCCCAACTCTCTCAGCAATTCCTCACAGTCGAGGTGTTCCAGCCCTCGGATCATTTTTGTGACCCTTCTCTGGACCCGATCCAACAGCTCCATGTCTTTCCTATGCTGAGGGCTCCACAGCTGGACACAGAACTCCAGGTGGGCTCTCAACAGAGTGGAGTAGAGGGGCAGAATCCCCTCTCTCGACCTGCTGGCCGCGCTTCTTTTGATGCAGCACAGGATACGGGGTTTTCCCCAAGTTGAGTCTGTTTTGCCCATAAAGGTAATTGGTGAATGATCTTTCTCTGTGCTTAACTTGACCCTTGAGCCTTTTGTCGTTTTGTTCTCTCTCCTGTCCAGTTGAGAAGGTGGAGTGATAGAGCAGCTTTGGTGGGCATCTGACTTCCAGCCACAGTATTCATATTGCCTTGCCAACAATAGCACAGACTATTGAACAGAAATCTTGCTGGAGAAGACTAAGTGTACCACCTAGGATCCTATTAAAAAAATAAGCATTTTTTTCTACAGTTGTTTGTAATTAATTTTTGCTATCTATCTTGGACCACGAGAAGAGAATAAAGGATATATGGTTTTGTATACCTATGTTATTTTCTGCAATGTTCCCCCCCCCCCCC
>Ga0065711_1007891_pt1 | contig 13894 bp, 6 predicted proteins | sample Hoacrofraction12_FD_59098 | JGI IMG/M metagenome (GOLD analysis project Ga0065711, IMG submission 59098) | Hoatzin crop microbial communities from Cojedes, Venezuela - Epithelial fraction 12 v2 (version 2) | ecosystem: Host-associated > Birds > Digestive system > Esophagus > Crop | place... | reverse complement strand
GATAACATCCACAGCTCTCCCTTCGTCTACCCAGCCAGTCATGTCATCGTAGAAAGCTATCAGATTGGTCAGGCATGATTTCCCCTTGGTGAATCCATGCTGACTACTCCTGATAACCTTCTTTTCAATAGAATCAATAAAAATAAAAAATAAAAATCAATAGAAAATACATTGGGAAACTTACAAACCTGTGTACTTACTTTAGCTATGTAGCTGGTTTTCAGAAATTAGGTCACAGCAACTAGTTTTGTATGGATTATGCAGAGAGCCACTAGATTTTCTGAGATCATTTGCCTTTTTTGTATGCCAGGTGTTTTTGGACAAGAGTTCGGCACATCTTTCCAGAGAGTAACCCTTATAAGACAAGATTTTACTTCCATAGTTTTGTAGAGGTTTGTTACAGATGTACAACGGTGCTATCCAGATGACACAGCTATATTATAAAAGTTGTATATCGTCACCATCCCTTCCTTCCCCACCATCACCATCCCTTCACCATCCCTACCATCCATCCATCTTCAGTAAAAGTTTTTCTGGTTATCCAAAGGCCTCAGTGAAACAGCCACCAGTTTTCATTTAAAACCACCTGGCGGGGAAGCGTTTCCGTCTGTAACGCCCACGTGCAAAGCTGCAGTTTCCCCTGGAAGCGAAGCTGATCTGTGTTGCAAACCAGGCTACCTTCAATCCTGGGCTGATCAGAGGCCGGATACGTGCTGTCTTATGAATCATAAGGGCTAAAAAGGGTGCACCATTTCTCTCCTGTTCTGGATGTTCTGGTAGCAATAGAAGTTTCTAAAACAGTACTTGTAATTTTCCTTTCCAGCACTCCTCATGGCAGAAAACTGTAGGAAGAATTATTGGTTAAACTACTGTATTCTGCACATGATGATCATAACATTGTGAAACCAAGGGAATTTGAGGTGTCTCTCTGAGCAGACTGTATGGATTTCGGGAGAAGTGGAATAGATTAGGGTTGTTGGTGAGGAAGCTGTGTCCCTCTGCTGCGAGTCTGTACCTCTCTGTCCTCCTGAGCCCTGTTTCTGTCTCTGACCTAAGAGTCTCCTGGTAAACCCTCTCTGCCAGTTCCTGCTGAGATCGGCAGGTCCTGCAGCATGCCAGCCTGGGAGCAGGGTGCCGTGACAGGGAGCAGGACTGTGGACAACGCAGTGCTTTCTCTGCTTGCTCTGGAGAATGGCAGAAATGCATGGTCAGTTTGAAGCCACTTGCTCGTCTCTTGCCAGGAACCTGCCCTACCTGTCAATTCGTTGGCCCGCCGAGTTTCCTTCAGCAGTGTGGGGCTAACGGAGCTTGTCACACCCTTAGGATACAGACATGCAGCCCATACTGGCCAGAGTGACTTTCTTTTTCTAGGCATACCTGGTCAGTGGCAGAGACCTCGTGCTCCCCTCACCCTTCCAATATCAGCTTTCGAACCACCGTTTGTTTGTGGAAGGGGAACTTTCTGCTGCCCTACGACCTGCTGAATACCTTGGAGCAATGTGTTGAGGAGTTAGGGCTAGGTTCCGCCTTTTGCTTTTTTTATGAACAGGTGTACCTTGGCACAGGGAACACTTTAAAGTTAGCCCATTGCCTTGACATCCAAAGACGTGTTTTGCATTCCCGCTGTGCTAGGGGCGGTGTCACTAGGCACTCCTGAGAGCGTATCCGTGAATGTGCGGTCCTGGTGTGGTGTATGGCACTGGAGACTCAAATCCCCATAAGCACTTCAACGCTTGCCTGGCACGAGATAGAAACTGAGGCACCTCGAGTGTTGTCCATGAGACCTTTCGGTAGTGGTGCACCTGAGAAGCTGGGTGTTCCTGTGTGACCAGGGAACATAGGACCAGAGGATGTGAGTGCCTTGGCTGCTGCGTTGCTTGCTGCCTCCTTATACCTAAGCTCGTTTCGGAGTCACGAACTACGTAGTCATATGCTTAAGTCCTCTCATCTCAAAGCGCTGACGCTAGTACAGGGCTGGTGTAATGTGTATTGGTACTCAGTGCTGAACTCAAAGTGCTGTTGTCACAGCAATGGCCACTTTCTTAACATGGCGGGGGCAGGCGGTGTTCCTGCTTCCAGCTACCTTAGGTGTAATAGCCTGGTGGTTACGCAGTGGTTACCTAAGCCCAGCACGCTTACCAGCCTGAAGAAATTGTGTCCTAGACAAGTGCTGTTACGTTATAACTTAGTGGAAACAGTTTGCCTCCCGGTACAGAGAAGAATGAAAGGTTTATGGGCTCAGGAGCCTAACTCAATGTCAAATGCAGTAAGAAGAGCTCTCCCTGCAGAGGAGCTGTCTTGCTGTCATACTACATGCTTCTGGTTACCCAGGGCTGTTAATGTAGACTTTTTAAGAGAGTCAGAGAAATTTAAAACACCGAGAGGTCTGGGAGTAGGAAGCAGGTCCTCCTCCCTCTCAGCTGAATGATCTTGCCTTGGGGCTTCAGAGCTTTGCCTTTTTGTTCCTCTGTGGTTGGGAGGTGCTTCACCTTCCTGCCTGCCACACCTTTGACAGCAGCGTGGAGAGCAGTCTGTTGAGAAAGGGGGGCTTTACCATGGTAAATTGAACTCTTGTTCACTCGTCCACTCTTGTTTCCCTGTTTCACACTGACTGTGCCATGATTTGTGGGTGCCTCTGAAGACTGTGGTCTCTAACAACTCTTTTAACTGGAGCTTGGCCTTGCAGACCCAAGCTTCTGCTGCTCCTGTATGAATAAGCGTCTGTGTAGGACAGTGACAGTGGTAGAATATGCCGTGACCTCCTCTGCAGACACAGTCACATTGGAGGCATTTTTCCTGTTTTACATGGTAGATACTCTTGGAGCTGAAAGGGAAGAGGTTTGTGTTCAGTGGGTGATGTGTCTAGCCTCAAGTCCAGGTGTTGCCCTACAGGTGACTCTGACATGGCTAAGCAAGTGCGAGGAAGGGTGAGAGAGAAAGTTTTCACTGAAGCTGAAGAGAGAAACAAAACATCATTTGCAAAAGTGTGTGTGTGTGTGTGAAACATTTTGAAGGAAAAATAGTTTAAAAGTTTCAAGCGTACATTCAGACACCGAGACAACTATATTGTTTGTGGGTATAAGGTGCCTTGACGTGAAACGACCCCAGCTGACGTACAGCAAATTTCAGTCTCAGACAAATCAGAAAACTATCTATATGAATGTACTTAAGCTGAAGTTTGCTTATGTGCAATTGTGTGGCATATTGGGTTAGTGAAGTACCAAGTCCAAACCACAGCAGCTGTGAGCACAGCTAGTTGAGTTCCAGTTGTGCTCTGCGGTGGCCTCACACAGCCCAACAGGACCATACACTGGGACAGCCAAAGTACTTTTCTCCACCCCTTGTGGAACAGTAGCTTTATCAAGGGGGGGGAACAGCTATAAATCAACCTTAGGCAAATTTTGGCCAGAAATTAGAAGGTTCCTAGTTACCGTAGCAGTCATTTTCTAGAGCAAGTTTAAGTGGGGACGAAGGCTCTTCCTGCCCTTTTGATGGGATTGAACAAGACCGTGGAAGAGATTGTGTGCCAAGGTAGTGGCAATAGTAGGAAACTTAACTCAGAGACATAGCAAGTCCTTTGTAGTTTTGTAACTAATTAAGTAGCTTCAGAAGAGGGGCTACCAGGTACTCGAAACCTTTGCAGATCTTAAGAGAGTTATTTCAAGGTTTGCTGTGGGAGTGGCAGTTAATAATTAGGGAGAAGTTGATCCTAACACTTGGTTTTGACCATATAATGTGGTGCACAAACTTGTTTTTAGTAGAATTCAGGTCTCTAGCATCAACAGGCATATTGGAGCTGCTCAATTTTCAGGGCTGCCAAATCCTGAGGTCACTTGCATTTGGTGAGAATCTCTGTTTCAGAGATNGCAAGATAACCCCTACATAATTTCCGCTGTGCACCTGGAAGCTTCCAGCTGGAACTGCTAGCTGCGTAACTCTGAAGATTAACAGCTTGGCCAGGAGGCAGGTGCTCTTAACCGGTTTCCTGGAGACAGTTTGTTTCCCTCTCCATTTCTGACGCTTGGACCACACCTAACGTTGTCAGAAGACATTGAATACTGCTCAAAACACAGTGGCAGCTGCTGCCACCCTTATTTTGTGCAGTACTTAAGGGTGAAATAAGGAAATAGGGTTCCAAGACCTTCTTAGCCTGAATGCTATAAATCCCCTGACGATAATTGTCCTTCCATAAACATTAGGGAAGGGAGAGGTAGGATCATTCTTCATCCCTTCTGTTGGAACTGAGCCACTTTGCAGAAATAAAAGCAAGAGTCAAGGGGCCATTGTGAGGAAGTCTGTCTTTATCCTACCTTTAGGATAAAGGATCTAAAGCCTATCTTTAATCCCACTGAGAAGACGAAATAGGAGTCGAGAGTTCTGGGAAACAGTTGCGCATTTGGCACTAAGGAATTAAAGGATAAAACAGATAAACAATGGCAAGACTGCCTCCCCTGAGTCAGACTCCGTCTTGCTTATGCTTTCCATAGTCCCATGAATCTCACTTTCTGCGCAGTGGAGCAGGAGGAATGGAGGATGCCCTCACCTTTGCTGCGTGAGAGCCTTTATTTCTTCTGTGGTACTTGCAGGGGTTTGGAACCACCATGTTTCAGGCTCTGTGATGGAGCAGGAAGCAGTTATTGTGTGCATGGGTGATCCAAGCCCCTAGAATCACCCAGACAGACGGTTCGAAAGTTGCCTTGTGCCGCTTCCTGGCAGTGCCAGCTCTGATCCTGACACTTCAGTGTACAAATCTCTGGTGAAACGATTTTGCTCCTGGAGGACTGCATTTTCACTGAATCACACAATGGTTGCGGTTCAGGCTGTGTTTGTGGGCAGGACTCTGGAGATTGCCTAGTCCAAACCCCCACTCAGAGCAGGGCCACCTAGAGCCAGTAGCCCAGGACCATGTGCGGATCCCTTTTGAATCTCTCCAAGGATGGAGACTCCACAACCTCTCTGGACAACCTTTTCCAGTGTTCAGCCACCCTCACAGTAAAAAGTGTTTCCTGACGTTCGGATGGCACCTGCTGTGTTTCAGTTGCGTCCATTGCCTCTGGTCCTGTCACTGGGCACCTTGAACAGAGTTCAGCTCTGTCTTTACTCCTCCCCACTGAGGATCTATACACATTGCTAATGTCCCCCTGAGCCTTCTCTTCTCCCGGCTGAACAGTCCCCACTCTCTCATCCTCTCCTCAGGTGATGTGCTCCAGTCCCTTAACTGGCTTTGTGGCTCTTTGCTGCACTTGTTCTAGTATGTCCATGTCTTGCTTCTACTGAGGAGTCCAGAACTAGACTTAGCATCCAGATGTGGCTTCAACAGTGCTGAGACAGAGAGTCACAGAATCACAGAATGTTCGGGGTTGGAAGGGATCTCTGTGGGTCATCTAGTCCAACCCCCCTGCCAAAGCAGGGTCACCTACAGCAGGCTGCTTGTCCAGGCAGGGCTTGAATGTCTCCAGAGAAGGAGACTCCACAACCTCCCTGGGCAGCCTGTTCCAGTGCTCCATCACCCTCTGAGGGAAGAAGTTCTTCCTCATGTTCAGACGGAACTTCCTATGCTTCAGTTTGTGCCCGTTGCCCCTTGTCCTGTCGCTGGGCATCACTGAAAAGAGTTTGTCCCCATTCTCTTGACACCCACCCTTGAGATATTTAGAAACATTTATTAGGTCCCCTCTCAGCCTTCTCTTCTTCAGGCTAAACAAGCTCAGCTCCCTCAGCCTTTCGTCATGGGAGAGATGCTCCAGTCCCCTCATCATCCTCGTAGCCCTCCGCTGGACTCTCTCCAGCAGCTCCTCATCTTTCTTGAACTAGGGAGCCCAGAACTGGACACAGTACTCCAGATGGGGCCTCACTAGGGCAGTGTAGAGGGGAAGGAGAACCTCCCTTGACCTACTGGCCACACTCCTCTTAATGCACCCCAGGATGCCATTGGCCTTCCTGGCAGCCAGGGCACACTGCTGGCTCATGATCAACCTGTTGTCCACCAGGGCACCCAGATCCCTCTTCACAGAGCTGCTCTCCAGCAGGTCCGCCCCAAGCTTGTACTGATGCATGGGGTTGTTCCTCCCCAGGTGCAGGAACCTGCACTTGCCCTTGTTGAACCTCATCAGGTTCCTCTCTGCCCAACTTTGCAGCCTGTCCAGGTCACGCTGAATGGCAGCACAGCCTTCTGGTGTATCTACCGCTCCTCCTATTTTGGTGTCATCAGCAAACTTGCTGAGGGTATATTCTAACTCTTCATTCAGGTCACTGATGAAGAAGTTGAACAAGACTGGGCCCAGTACTGACTCCTGGGGGACACCACTAGTTACCGGCCTCCAACTAGACTCAGCGCTGCTGGTGACAACCCTCTGAGTTCTGCCATTCAGCCAGTTCTCAATCCACCTCAAGAAGAGAAGATCACTTCTCTTGATCTTCTGACAGTGCTTTTCCAATGCAGCCCAGGATGGTGGTGGCCTTCTTTCCTGCAAGAGCACATTGCTGGCTCATGCTCAACTTGGTGTTGACCAGGAATCCTCAGTTGCTTCTCTGCAGAGCTTCTTTCCAACTGGTTGGCCCCCAGCATATACTGGTGTGTGGGATTATTCCTCTCCTCATGCAGGACTTCGGTCCCATTGCTGAATGTTTTAAAGCTTAAGAGGGAGCCCAGTATCTAATGTGTTCTCAGATCAGTCTGAATAATTCAGGGGAAGGATTGCTTATGATCACTGCTTCCAGCCCCTTTCTCTTCACTGTCCAAGGCCCTCACTCAGAGAGGAAGAGGGAGAATTGAACAGAGAAGAAACTGCTGTTGCCTTTTGGCCAATGCAAACATCAGAAAGAATTTAACAGCATTGGAGGCTTCGACGTTTCACCTCTCTGAGAGGGCAGGTGTGGCCAGAAATGTGTCCTGATCAAAGGAGACAACTGTGATCAACTTAGAATTGCAAGGAGCGTCTCCATGACTTTCAGGGAATTTCAGAGAATTCCAGAGAATTGATAGTGATTTTTAAGCAGGAAGGTGGGCTGAGTAGTCCAAGGAGACTACTATATACAGTCAAAATGCATTCACAACTGCACACAGTTATGTGGTAAGGCAATTATGAGAGAGTTGTTGACTGTTCTACTGGGAGGCCATCTCACCGCCAAGGCAGGACCAGAAGACTGTCAGCAAACAGTAGCAGATTCATAGAAATTTGCTCAAAAGCTATAGAAGAGCGGGAGGTGGTAGAGGATGACAGGCAGTAATAAACATCCCTACCATGTTCTAGACATGGGTTTCAGACCGACATATGTTGAAATTTTGGAAGGTCTGAAAGTGCAACCTTTCGTCCAGAGCTCTCTTCTGGCCCCAGTTTCAGTGGTTTTATTGAAATGCACAGGGCATTATTTCTGTGCATGTGCCTTCCCACGATTCCCACTTGATACAAGAAGCGTCCAAAGCTTCATGCCTGTCTTTGTCTGACATTGCACTAATGCTTTCTGGCTGAGAAGTCTGTGAGTCTACAAATTCATGGGCATTATCTGTGCCCTGCAGAAGGGTGAAGACAAAGACTGGGTGAAAGAACATGATCTCTGTGCAGGAACTTCTCAAAGTACAGAGTAGTTATAAACCCAGATTTTAAAAGGGATTTTGCAGAAGAGACCTCATCTCTAGAGGGGGAGGGTACCCTCCCGTTGTTTGTTTTTCTGGAAAATAGCAGAGGGAGAACAACATTAAGAGAGACTTGAAATTCTCAGTCTTGTCAATGCCCTTTTATTTCTGAAGGCTGATGTGAAGATTTTTTTGCATCCTTGGATACAGGAAAGTAACTAACAAAGATACAGCGTGCCTGCTTCATCGGGCAGTTACTAAGCCTTTTTAAGATTTGAACTTCATACCTTAAGAAAAGGCTATTTAAAAATACTGCTGCCCTTGTATTCAGGCTGTTTTGGATGCAGGCGTTATTGAAAGTGGAAAATGACAAAATTGAAATTTTATTTTTGGTTGCCAATAGTTAGAGACAGTTATAATTTCCAATTTTACCTTCTCCTTCACTCTACACACTGGTGCCCGCTGCATTTGTCTTCTCCCCTGGGCCTGCCAGTTTTAACTAATAGTTACATTTTTTGGGAAAAAGCTAGAGTGCCTACTGTTTTGACTCTAATTCCCAGTGGTGATAAAACGTATCAGAAAATCTTCTGTAATCAGTTACAAACACAGAATGGTTTCATTCTACTTTTTGGAAATATTTGCATATAATTTACAGTTGCTGGAATGACTTACACCTGATCAGGGCTGAGCAATTTACCCCAGTCAGATCCATATATTGGATCTGTAAGGATGCAGATAGCTTGTCAGAGCTCTGCATCTGTCAAGAGTTACAATTGTTTTATCCCTTTGTTTATACTTCACAGATCTGGTAAAATATTATGCAATGTTTATGATGTTGCCTGGTTTTGGAATCTAGGCAGTAAATGTTAGTCAGAGTTATTTTTTTGTTTTCACAACAAACAGCAGAAAAGAATACCACTATCAGTTTGCTTTAGCAGTTACTTAGGTGAGACAGTTTGCACAGTGCGATAGGATAGCATTGTAATTCTTTGTACTTATAACTGAAGTAATCATCCTCAAAATTTGATTGCCTATCAGATACTTATGGCCAGAGAGAGTTTTAAACAAGGAAGCCGTGTTCCGAATATATTTTCTGGCACAGTTACAGAGGCAGGAAAAGCTCATTGCAATTTTCAGAATAATGAGACACACAAACCATTCATACTCTTGCCACTTCAGAGGCATGAAGAGACACGGCACGATGAGTAGCTGTTTCTAGACAGTTCTAGATTGAATTAGGACATCTATTTTGGCACTCGTTTCTGAGTTTGTTCACATCAGGTGTGTCTTGTTTCCAGTGTCACGGCTTCTTGTGCTTTGCTTATGATAAGCGTTGTTAATGCTATTGAAGATAGGGGATTGTGTCTGTCTATTTTTTTTTTTCAGATATCTGTAATAAAAATGGCTAGTGTTTGAAATCTCCTCATGTTTTGGTCAGTCTTTCCTATCTTAAGACCTCTTGGAGTCACTGTAGGTCAGGTATGCCCGGAAAGGTGCTTTTTGGTCAGGATGAACCTAGCAGATAGAGCTACACTTTTCAATGATGACGGTGGTAGATCTAGAAAATTGACTGTTTCAAATTTTGAGGATCTGTGGTGTAACTAAACAATAATTTTCTCTGTATATTGGGCTTTAGATAAACATCAAATTCTAGTTAGAACGCTTTTTTAAATGCCTTGCATCAAAATACAGTTATTTACTTTAAGGTCCTTAATTGAGAGTTGTTTTTTTAAACTTCATTATGTGAAATTTATTAGGACATTGCTCATGAATGCAACGCAGCTCCACCATGCTATTTTATTGTAAGTACTATTATATTACAGAGGAAAAGTCTGCTACTCTTCTAGCAAGAAACAGAGTGCTCTGTTTGTTCTGAGAATTGCTAATGGGAGTCTTCACATGCTTGAATGACCTAAGTGCAAAGTGTCTTCTCAAGTGTTTCTCTTGATTACTGATACTGCATACTCCAAACTGATCAAAGAAATTAGGTACCCAGAGTCTGTCTGCATCTTATACTAGCAGGTCTAATAAAAGAGACTACGTTTTTTTACAATCCTGGTTTGGCCTATGAGCTTAGCAAGCATTCAAGTTTCATAGTCACTGCTCGTGAAGATTTTGTCTACATTTTTGTGAAATATATATTAATTCTAAAGTCTTTGAATGTACCGTGAAGGCTTCAAAATCCTACCAGTAAACTAGGATTTTGTAATATTTATATTGATACGTCATCATTCTCTTCCAGATATTTAGCAAACCTACAGTCCTACACTATACAAACAGTCCAAAGATTTAACTATGGGCTATTTGCATCAGTGTGTATTAATCACGTGGAAGTGTTCTACAGATCAAATTATTAGTAATAGGACTTTTGAGAGAAATGGCAATGGAGCAATTTATGTAACAAAAGGCCATTTTGGACCTGGATGATTGAATATGTTTAGTTGTGTTTCGAGCCATGATTTGTTAGTATAACTGTTTGCTTTTGACGATTCCATTGGTCTTGGAAAAAGCGTCAAGACCTACTCAAAATCAGACGTAGTAGCTGTCTGAGCTTTCTAGGATCTTTTCTTTACACGATTTCTTTAGCACTTGCATGTACTAAGAAAGTAATAATTTTTCATTAATATTCATTATTCCCTAGGTTTTTAATTAGCCTTTTGTATGAAATTATTTAAAAATAAAGTCATTGCACTTTTGCATATTTGCAGGATTGACTTTAGAATCATTTTGACATTTGACATCAGGAGGCTGAGTTTTGTAGTGATTAAATGAAATTGAGCAGATGTAGAGGAAAACATAGTGTGAAAGCTTGAGTGGTAAAAGGACGTGAACAATCTACAAGTATTTTACTTGCTCTAGGTGGCAAGTCTCCTTGTTAATGTTATTTATTGCAAAAATTTTGACATTGCAGGACAAACTTCAGCTATACATGTTCTGCGGGCTATGTGTTTTTAGCTATAAATGTAGAACAGGAAGGCAGCTGGCTGATGGAGTGCACGGTGCACGAGGCTAGGCAGTTGAGAAGAAGGAACAGAATTTAAGAGAACTCTAGATCATCCTAGTTTAACTCTATTGATTTTTGCCCTCGATGCTGCCTGCAAAGTATCAGAGTGATGGGTTTGCACTTTACATATGAGAATTAGAAGAGATTTTGTATATGTATGTGTGCTTGTGCCTAAGAATATGGAACCAGGCTGTATGGAAATACATACAAGTTGTTTTATGGACTTTAATGGCAACATTATGTTGCTTAGCACCGCTTGAAATATGCAGAGTGCATTGGTGGAATTTGACCAGGAGCTGAAAATTGGGAATAATTTTACCTGCAGTCATATCATGGGGACAGGTGACACAGTTGAACAAGTTGCTGCCATGGACCAGCAAACTATCGTACTGCTGTGGTCCTGTGCCTGTGCTGAGTGTGATTACCTTTGGTGAATCTCTGCCTTGGAAACAAGTGTCACTGGAAGCACATCTGTTAATTGGAATAAGACTGAAGTGTTGTTCAGTCTTTTTCAATGGGATATGTCACTGTAAGTCTTGTATTTTGCAGAAAGAATCGCATTTTTCTCAAACACATTCAGTAACTATTCAGTTACTCTCCAAGCTTTATGGAGAATATAAACTTAAGAGAAATGAAACCAAGATATAGCTACCTACATTTCTGGGAAAAAAACTGTTTATCACTGTTGAGAAATCTATTTGTATTTTTTTAAATTACTTTGTGTTGTGTATACTTCTAATTTCCTGCAGATTTCATTGAGTATTTTGTTCTCCTTTGTTTTCTCCGAAAAGCTGTTTTTCAATATACTCGTGGAAAGGAACTGTATTCACTCAGAGTTGGAGACTGCAGAGTTATATGAATTGATTCTGATAGTGTATATGTAAAAAGTGTGTAAATTCCTTTGAGATTTAATGCATGGTACATTTTTCTTATATTTCAGAGCAAAATTAGATATTGATTTTTTAATGAGAAATCTATTCTAAGAATATAGAACCTCACTAACATATTATGATTCTTGTATTTTGTGTTTTTAGATGATTCGATATTGATTTTAGTTTTTAAATTTAAAAGCTCTCACATTTGTAAGCAAAATATCTTCATAATTTATTTTGCTTTTTTTTTTTTTTGTAAAACTACATTAGCTTAAAGCAAAACATCCTCCCTTAAAACAAGTCTATTTCAAAACATTAGAATGCTCACCGTAATATACCTTTCACCAGGAACTGTTTGGACTGGATGGACCAGTTCAGGGAATCAGCAGCGAATTTACGGGTTTGCTCACCTGTGACATCCCTTTCTCTGGTGGGGATGTTGCAAGTTCCGAGCTTCTCCCCGTCTGACCAGGTTTAAAAGGTTCATGGGGAAAAGGAGCTGGGCAGTTCTAGTTACATGGCAGATGAAACAGTGCTCTCGCTCTCACCCAGCCAAGGTGGTATGATTCTTTTTTTCCTGGTGTTTAGCCTGTAGGGGATCAAAAAGTGAAAAAAGCCAAGGTTTCCTTGAGGTAAAATAAAATTAATGAAGGGAGCAATATGAGGGAAGAATCTTGAGGGGAACAGCAGCAACAACAGGGTTTCCTAGTATTAAGGGGGTTTGTCCTCTTATTTTTAACAGAGTTTGCAGTTTGGCAATGCGTTCAGCTCTCCCGTTGCGGAATTTATGGTCAAGTGTGCTTTTTTTCTGTCTGCATTTAAGTGTTTGCCATATTTCTCTGAAATCAAGACCTTGTCAGAGTGATTCATGGTTTCTGCCACCTTATGTTGGATTACTGCAACATATTGTACATGTGATTACCCTTGAAGACCATCTTGTTGATCTCATACTGTGCCTTTTTACTTTTCCCTCTTCTTCCTGATTGCGTGTATTTCAGCTTAATGCAGAGCTTTCCCTGCTGTGTACTGGTGGGAGAATGGAGATCGACTGAGACCGCAGAAGAAAAGCCTTCTTAAAGTAGAGAAGACGGGGAGCTTCCATGTACAGCGTTAGTGGAGGGCCCCTAAATTTGAGAGCTTTCTGTGAAAGCCAAAGTTTGATGAACTTTCTGCGAGGGCAGCTCGCTCGTTATGTGAAAGTTGCAGAGGTAGAAAGGAATTAATCTTCCTAGCCATTTACTTAATGGTGTAAAATTCCAGGTGTTAAATTTTGAAGACAGGCCCTTGCATGTCTGGCATTCATAAATAAACCAAGAAAATCAATAAGTGACTTAGGCAACTGCCACCCTTTTGACTCCCTTGTCAGAGGCCAAGAACTGAATGAACAAGAAAATTAAAAGTGTTTTCCCTGAAGGAAAAGGAAAAGTAGTTTTTCCTCCAGGCTAAAGCTGAGGCCACCAAGAGCATAGGAAAGCTTTTTTTGCTGTGTTACCATCGTTTGTCTGAATCTAGCAGTCTGCGGTTTTTTATACTGTGCAGTTGTGCCCTTCTTATTTGATATCAAGATGATTCTCCTTTGGAGAGCTTCAGCCCAGGGCTGTCAGACTCCTATGTTTTATTAGTTCCCAAAAATATTTTTTGTTACATTTTGTAAACCTGAAAAGTGCTACTACTGTCTGTTCACTAGAAGACAGTTCAAATTACGCCCCGTAATACTGTGGATCTTCCCAGCTGAATTCTAAACCAATTTATGGTGCCTGTCTTTATCTCATAATATATTTTTCATTAAGGCTTTCAGCTTTACTTACCTTCCAGTTGTTTAAATCATCGTGGTTACACCAATGTGTATTAAATATGCATCTTACCTATTATATACAATATATCCTGTACATCAGAGCTCAATCTGTAATATTTTAGGAACATGTGCAAGTTTTTCTTTTTCCTCATTCCAGGCATTACAATCATGCTCTTGATAAAATAGAATCTGAGACAAATCGAGTTGAAGAGCCATTCTATACATGTTAAACTGCGTTTCCCTTTAAGGTGAGCATCCCGCAAAACTGTAAGGAAATTGCAGTGTTGTTCAGTGCAAATGTCATGCCCAGTTCATCAAATGTGGCTAAGAGGACAAACTGCGGTCGGTGTTCAGAGATGCGAAGCACTGTCCGGTCGCAGCTGAGGGGCTGTCTGCGCTGTCCCTGGAGGTACGGTGACAGCACGGAAGCCGTGCTTGTGTCTCCCAGGAGGGGACTGTGTTGTCTAAACACAGGTGTCTGCTACAGTTTGAGATGTTCAGCCTCTTCTTCAGGCTGAACAAGCCCAGTTCCCTCAACCTCTCCTCGGAGGGGACTGGAGCATCTCCCCTACGAGGAGAGGTTGAGGAAACTGGGCTTGTTCAGCCTGAAGAAGAGAAGGCTGCGAGGGGACCTTATAAATGCCTACAAA
>Ga0065711_1044767_pt1 | contig 13895 bp, 8 predicted proteins | sample Hoacrofraction12_FD_59098 | JGI IMG/M metagenome (GOLD analysis project Ga0065711, IMG submission 59098) | Hoatzin crop microbial communities from Cojedes, Venezuela - Epithelial fraction 12 v2 (version 2) | ecosystem: Host-associated > Birds > Digestive system > Esophagus > Crop | place... | reverse complement strand
GGGGGGGGGGAACCAGAAAACCTAAGAAGCCAGAAGTCATACAGGTTGACACAGATAAATCTGTTCAGGTCACCTTAGTACTTTTTTAAGTTTGTACCTGTGTTTTGTCAATAATTAGTTTTTTCTAAAGTATGTTTATGTGTGACTATTTCTTAAATTTAAAACATTTCAGTTCAAACTTTTAACAAAATTAGAACACTTTAATGCCATTATTTTGGGAAACTGACTTTTTAAAATTCCTGTAAAATTTACAGATTTGGAAGTGAAATTCAACATCGTAAAACATTTCCATTTTAGTTTCTATATTTTGATCCTGATTTCTTTTTATTTTGCTTTCTAACTGGTTTATGGTATGTACTTGGCTTTCTTAATATGTTATAATTTTACCTAGTAATTTTCAAAATCTGTATGCAATAATGTTATTTAATAGGGAACTTGATTTGTCAGTCATGGCAAACATTATCTGTTTTGTTAAGCCTTAAACTATTGAAGGTTTAAAATATTAAAGGGTTTTATTAAATCCTGTGTAATAGTTTTTGTAGTTTTAAAAGACTGGAACCAAATCTCATCCTGCTTCTCTGGTTAAACATGAATTGGCCTCAGTGTCAGGGCTGCTGAGCATCTTCAGCTTTCATGTCCTCTATAATCTGTCAGTTTCTTCTCCAGCTCTTACCTTTTCTATTTACAGGCATATATATGTTGTTGAAACTAGCTAGGACATATAATGCTGAAATGTACTACCTTAGGTGATTGACTAAAGTATTAGCTCTTTGGAGAAAATTCTGAGTTTTGTCTGGTTTCACTCCATATTTTTATACGATGGGTGTCAATAATATCATATGAACCCAGCTGCTCATTAAAGCAGTGGTTTTCAAACTCTTTGGACAAACAAATATCTGCCAAACCACAGTGGTCCTTAAGGACCAACTCTTGGCTCAGGAGATTTCTGCCTTTTTTGTTCTTCTTGTTTTGTTTTTTTTTTTAATAGTTAATATGGTTCCATACACCAAACGTGAACCACGGTTTGGGAGTAACTGCTCTGTTGGATCAGTTCAACTTGAGGATTTAGAATTTTTACATATTTGACTTATGTCACAGTTTAGAAAAATCCCTGTCTATTTTGATCTGAAACATTATATAATGTAGTGCTTTTCAACATTGCAGCCTTGCGCTCTGTCTCAAAATTCAAAAGAAGCTTTTCTTCTGTACATGCACTATTATCAAGTGGTTTCAAGTGCTCAAATCTTACCTTCCATGTAGAAAAAGAATCAGAGCCTCCTTAATTTTAGATTTTTGTTCTTTTTAAGGTGCTGCTGGTTCAGCCTCATCCTGAGTCATTGTACTTTTGAGAGTTTGAAGTTGAGCTTTTAAACCTGAGATGTTTTTTTTGCTTGTGTGCTTGTTTTATGGAATCCATAGAACAGTTACATGAATATGTTTTGTGACCCAGAACTGATGGCTGGAAGAGTTTGGGTTGTTTCTTCTCACAGGGAAACAGGAAAGTTCCTTCACAAGCAGCTGTGGAGGCTCATTTTGTAATGCATCTGAGAATAGTGCAGCATGGGTACCTGAATGATAATACAAGGTTTAACACTTTCACCCTTTCCTACCTGTATTAAACTAATGGCTTTTGAAATGCCTGTGATACTTTACCTGCTTTGAAAATACATTATAGCATAGACTTTCAGAAGTTGGACTTTAATTTACTATTTCTGTATGCTAAATAACTTGTTGTGATATGTTTCATCCCGTGGCTTCACCTAATTCTTAAAGAAGTGAAGTGCAAGAACTTGAAATCTCAACTTGGCAGAGAAGACATTCCAGCGATCTTTAAAATGAATTTATTAACAATACTTTAAAGTTATAAATTAGTGCTTTTAACTATTTTTTTTTTTTAGTTAAAACACTTCTAATTTAGGGGTTACAGGAATAATGTTAATATAGTTATTAGAAACTACGATGTACCCACTTTATGTGCAGTTTTGCACTTGATGTTTTAAATGTTTCTTCTCTTGCATTTGACATATTTTAAATACTTCTTCTATTGAAGACTAATGCAAACCAGGATATCACTGAACTGGAGAATAAAGTGGCAGCTTTGAAATGCCAGTTTGAGAAGACTTTGAATGACTCTACTGCAAATCAAAAATTCTTGGAAGAGAACTTGGTGACAACAAAACATGACTTGCTTAAGGTTCAGGATCAACTATCCACAGCTGAAAAGGTTAGCATTTTATTGCAACGTAAAGATGAGATCCTTACATTTTAACTGATTAGTAATTTAACAAGCATACACTACAGGATACAGAGCTTACTGGGTCACACTTGTGCCTGTGTGTTTTTGATACTTCAACAGAGACACATTGTACATAAAACAGCAAAAAACACAAATAACTGCGTGATTATAACTAGATGAGTGCTTAAAAGTTGCCCATTTGTCTGCATAGAAATTTTTGAGTGACAATTGTATTCCTGGTCTTCAGAAGACTTTTAGCCTGATTTCATTAGAAAATAAAGTTTGTGTTTCTCTGTCTCTTTCCGTAATCTCATTTCAATCTACTAGCTGACTTCATCTAAATTTGAGTAAATAGAGAAACTGCTATTCTGAAACTGGAGGAGGAAAAGCAAGTCATCTTTTTTAAAAAGCATATTAGCCGGGTTTTCATAATATGTAAATAATATGTTGATATTACTGTTATGTAGGAATTGGAGAAGAAATTTCAACAAACAGCTGCCTATCGCAACATGAAAGAGATTCTCACCAAGAAGAACGAACTGATAAAGGATCTACGTAAAAAGCTTTCCAAGTAAGCAGTGCTGTTCTGTCTGTCCAAACAGGATCCTTGTTCTGGATCCGTGTTCTGCTCCCATTTTGGTTTTAGAAATGTGAAGCTGTCTCTAAAACAGACTACAAATTTTCCCCTAAAAAGAATTTCTAGCAGGCTATTCTCTGATTTTTTGGCAAGCCAAACCTTTTAAGGGATGTGCACAGCAGCTACTGTGTAGCAAGTAATGAGACAATTTAGTATGGAGAGGTTATAAAATACCTGTGGGTGTGGTAGATAAGCCCCCAGGTGATACACAGAGAGATACAGATGCGAGATGTGCCAGATGCTTTGGCATTGTTGTATTTCTTCTACACTTGTTTATGGGAACGAGAAGCCCACAGTATGTAAACAGGGTTAGGCCTGTACTGAGTGATAAAAGATGCACCCTGGCCATTGTATTGCGTAGAAGATCGTCATTCTGCAAATGTCAAGTGAGTTTTGGCAACATGGATGCCTTAGACCTATGCTGTAGGAGGACAGAGGTGGAATGTAAAACTTCTGTTTAAAGATCTGCCTGTATTTTGGGATTTGTGGCTAGGTTCCTGGTCATTCCTTTGTTCTACTACTTGGTAAACTAGCCAATTTTAAAGGGAGAAAATAGTCTAAGAAGTGTATACATTTGTCAGTACCTGAAGTCGTACAGTGAACCTTGACAGGAATCCATTACTAGTGGGAGTAATTTGTTACTTGAGTTTCATATTTTCCTTAAAGACAAAATGTGTCTGGGGTATTTTTCAACTCTGTTTTAATGATTTTTTTTTTTTTTTTTTTAAATCCTCAGATATGAGGCAGAGGACTAAAATACCAAAAACATCTGATGTATCAGAAGCTGCCGTAGAAAGATGATGTAGACTGGTATTATTTTTCCATAATTTTTGTTTTGAATGGTATATTTTTTGCTTCTAGTGCTTAAAATAACTTTTTATTAATACTGATAACATGCTGAAACTCCTACCTTAGTTCCTTGTAAACCTACAATTTATAGGTATTTAGTTTCTGTAGTCATGTTTTTAATTGTTAACTATTAACATTCCTTCAGAAATGGCAAACAGGACCTTATTGAAGAATGGAGGTCGTTCTCTACAAAGAAAGGAATTTATTTTTGTTAAGAAAAGAAGAAAAAAAGAAAAAAAATAAGCGTTAGGATTTTTTGATGTGTCTGAGGTGGAAATTCCAGTTGTTACTTTTGTATAGTTAATGTAGCCATGAAGTGGCACTATATGTGAAAATTCCATCAGTAGAAGTAAAAAGTAGGAGTCAAAATGAAACATGCTGATTCTGTAATGTTAATTTCACACTGGGCATGTCATACCTCAGCAAAATGTGGTCAGTCACATTTTGCTAGAGGGTGTTCGCTAAACAGTGAGGTAAATATGCTTTATAGCGGGAGTGCTGGACCCTTTCAGATAAAGCCACTAATTAGAGTTATGCTTTTTCATTTGAATGTATTTGAAACAAATTTGGACATCAGAAGACAGATTCTGATTTTGCCAGTGTTTTTAATGTTAAGATGATAATCTAAAACCGCATAGGGAAGTTGCTAACAGAGCAACTTTCTTGGGAAATAAGTTATTGTAGATGTTTTCATCTCCTTTCCTAATGTAACCTCATCAGAAAACAGCTTACTTCTCTGAAGTCCTTTACTTGTAATCCTCTGCCTTGCATTTATCTAGCAGCCTCTTCATAGTGCATACTGCTTGTTCATCTGTCCCTGTTCATATGTATGTTGTATTTTACACCAAATAAAACCATTATGTTTTCAAACATTTAGTCTATAAGGAGCTTTTCTTTTATGGTAATGTTTTGAATAGCTCTTTTTTTAATATCTGTAGAGAAGAGTGGCAGATCAGTAAAGAATCTTGCTAGAAATGCGAACATGTAAATCACAGATTCATGTTCAAAGCCACACCACATCAAACACCTGTGAAAAAAGCGTACCAGTGGCAGGGCTGGGAAAAGGCTGGTGTGTGGCTGTTACAGAAACTGGCATTTAACAGTGCTTGACTCAGGAGCTGCTTGAACTGGAATGGATCATTTTTCCTCATTCTTTTTCAAACAAACAGGCAAAACTATTAACATTTCTCAAGCAGTGATGCCCTGGTCAAATATGCCATACAATTGCAGCCTTTAAGTTCTTTTGTTGTCCTTTTTCCCCCCACGAGTTAATCAGGATTGGTTTGGAATAGTGCTGTGTCTGTAGCATGACATTATTGCTGTAGCACAGTAATAGGGCTTTATGGGGTGACCTACTCCTCATGCAGTGTCAGTTAAATTCATGGAAGGTATTATTTTGCCCCTTGTACAACCAATAACATGTGAAGTTTTTAATAGGGATGTACCAAAGAGCTTTCTGGCCTGTGTTTGCTTGGAGCGATTATGTTGACAGCATCAGGAGTACTTGTCTGAGAGAATATTGTGTTTTTCTTTGTAATAAAACTCATTTTAATGAAATCTGTTACTACTTCTAAAATGGCAGGTAAAGGGTGAAGAAGGGCAGAGAATCTCATGACTTCTGCTGGTCTTCTATTTTCTGATAAATCTTTGTATGTTGACTTTTCTAGAGCATTGACTCAGTGATAGGCTTTCAGTATCTGCTTAGAAACCACCTCAGCAAGAAAGTATGCTATCGGATTCAGTGTATGGATAGGTCTCAATGAAATAAGTTGGCTGTAAGCAACCGTGGTTACAGACCTTGTTACCTCCTCAAATGAGTAAGGCAAATCTTGCAGAGAACTGTGCAGTGAAAAATTGAAACACTGGCTTTGACTGCCTGTCCTGCAGATTGCATGTTTGGTGAATATGAGCTCAGCGCGACGCTCTGATCGGTTGGTGTTGCACAACGGCTGATCAAAGGTCTTGTGTGGAGCTCTTGATGAAAAATACATCATCTGTCAAAGATGATGTACCTGTCAAAGATGACCTGGAGCATTATACAGTAGCCATTCTCTTTTTGTTGAGATGGGTACAATATTCTAAAGATGGAGATGATGTTTGAACCTTTCCTGACAGTGTCTAATCTTTCTAAAACTTCGCTTCTTTCCCTGAAGTGTAAATTCTAACACTGCTTTTACCAGCCTTTGTCCTGAGGAAGTTCATTGTCCACTTCTTCCACTTTAGCTGTTAATTCCCTAGTTATGCCTGAAGGGAATGTTTAAAAAGAACATTTCTCTGTAACTGGCTGATCTGTAGGAATCAAATCTCTTTCAAGCTGGGTGGTATTTTTTTTTTTTGCTTGCAGACTGAAGAACATTGTCTATGGGAATGACATTTAGGCAGCTCAGCTTCTCTGGTATTGATTCTGACAGTAACAACCAACCCTGTGCTCTAATGGGGACTTGAGATCAGCAGCTGGTCATTAATAAATGAGCCAGCAGTGCTGCATGCTACCATCTGAAGACAGTATATTACCCAATGTTCTTTAACTGTTCAGAAACTGCTCCTTAATCTGTTTTTCTCTGGTGGATAATAGCCTTTTTTTTAACTGTCCTAAGATGAATGCTAATATATATTAACACTTAAACTGCAAGTGCTCCTCTTGCTAGACTGATGTAAGGATAGCTGCAACTTTGACACTTCCCACATAGCTTGCTTTTGGGAAATCCACAGCCAAAATGTTCTTAAGACTCCTTGGTTTGATTTCCCTCTTCTGGCATTATCAAGGGTGGCTCTTGGCTTCTGTGTGATGCCGAATGCTGTCAGACCACAGTGAAATGATTCTCACTGCCTCAGGAAACAAAAGTGAATCATCTTGGAGTGTCAGATGGCTGAATGGATCAAACTTTAAAAGTTTGATCTGTTCTAGGAGGATGAGCCTTTTAAAACATTAAAAAACAATTTAATGTAATTTGAAGGTAAGTTTGTATGAGAGAGTGTAAGAATTGTTATCGTAATTATTATTGTAAATGTTTCTAACTGGCTTTGAGCAGAGAGTGTGCCCACGGGGGTTACCCTATGACTGTAGATTTTGACAATGTCCCAGTGGAAGCACTGTCCCAGGATTGCTGCCCTGCGCTGGCTGCCCACAGACTCTCCCTGAGGGCACCTGGACCTGCCCTCCTTACCAGAGTCTCCTCTCGGACATATCCTGAAACATCAGGCAGCCTCTCTGGACACAACTCTTCTCCAAATAAAGGTGGGTAGATACATGTCATTCTGTTTCAGTAGTCTTAGTATCTAAAAACTTTTATTTTTTAATTTTTAATTTTAAGAACGTGTTAATGGACATGTTGCAATGTCCATTGTAAGTAATGGTGATGCTGAGTGGTTGGTGCAGGACTCTGACAGGGCAGCTCATGACTGACAGCTGCTGGTGAGCAAGAGAACTGCCTGGAGACCTCCCTGAGCTGCAGGCAAGCTTGGACAGAGAGAAAGCATGAACTGGCAGAAGAACAAGCAGAACTGACTGAGCAGGCTGGGTATCTTTATTATTTCATTAAGTGCCAGTTTGTGGCTCTTTTGTTTCACACAGGGCAATTCTGAAGTCTGAGTGAACTGGGCACAGTTCTGTGAATCGGAACTGCGCTGAGTGCACCTCCATGGAGGGACTACCCTAAAAAACCACACAATCAGAAGTTGGATAGAGCTGTGGTGCGAAAGAAAAGCAAGGAAAATAAAAAGAGAGACTCAGGCATGCTGTTATTGGGAGGCTGAGATAATGCAAAACAGTTCTAAAGGTGATTTAGAGGCTGTATGTGACTTCAGGGTACAGACCTTAAGGGCATCATCTGCAGTTCGGAACCAAGCAGCAAGTAGTAGTGATGAGCTGGAAAGAATAATTGCAATCCTCGTAACTGCTTAGAGGAGTAACTGTCATCTCCGATTACACGCAGAGCAATCGCCCAACAGTTAGCATGGCCTGTGAGTTGTCAAAGGTCTGGAAATCCAGCTGGATTCTTTCTTTCTCCTGAAGTAAGGAAACAGGGGGCTTAGAGTAGCAACCGTGAACAGTGAATCCAAACAAAAAAAATGCGTGTGGGAGCTGCTTCTCAGTTGGCTGCATGTCTGCTTCCCTTAATAGCGTTGCCAAGCATCTGCAGATGCTGTAGAGACTCTTCCGTCACTTCCCTTTGATAATCATCTGCTACGCTAACAGCCAGCATGTTTCCATTTGGAAGTGAGTGCCTCCAGGAATGGCAGATACTAAACACCAGAGCTAGCCCCTGCTGACACTTTGTCCCCCTCCCACATGTCTGGCTCATCAAGGAAAGCCCAAAGGGTTTATTTTTAAATGTAGGGGTTGTAGTCCTACATGTCAGATGTGACATAATAAAGTCCAGGCTACCTGGTAGAATTATCTAGGAGTTGTCCATACCAGACTTGTTCCACTGCTGTGTATTATTCCTTCCTCCCGTGTTTCCGTCTCTTTCGCCAACAGAACTGTGAAGCTTCTCTCACACCCTCGAATCGTGGTCCCCAACCTGTTGCTAGGACCCCAGGCTCCCTTTTTGTCTGCATTTTAAGTAGCTGGGGAAGGCGCTTGGCTTCTTGCTGGGCTGACATCAAGAGATGCAAGCCCAGGATTTTTGGTTGGCACCTTCACCTCACTACTTCCAGTTTTGCTTCATGAGAAAAGTGATTCTCTGCTTTGTTTGCCACCTTCTGATTAGGTTTACATAGGGCAGTTCTCATGCTGTTCTATCAGTCCCTGGCATGCTGTGGAGATGAACCCCTGCCCTTCTCACCCGCTCCCCCAAACTCCACACTCTCAAACTGGGAGAAAAAATTCTTTCTAATCCTCCTTTAACATGAACAGTGAAATGATCAGAAGTTCTTGCATGTGTCTACCAGAAGCCTGTCTTTGTCCTTGAAGATAAAGCCCAAGTCATCCCCAACCCAAATGAAGGAAGTTCAAAGGAGATAATCAATATGCTATTTCTGATGCTATTCAAGTTTTTATATCTGAGCTGTATATGGAAAGTCCCACAGCAAGAATCCCTGAGTGTTATCTGTTTAAATACCTTCAAATGTATTTAAAACCTGTCTCTCAAGGAGCCACTGGATGACGGGCACTTTGCTGGTTGTCTGTGTGCCTGATTGCCTTTAAATAAGACTCACAGTAGTTTGTGATCCGAGCTGCTAATGAGACTGACAGTTGTGAGAGAGGCAAGGATTCATTTCATCACACCTGAACTGCCTGGTCTGGCCTGACCCGAGCCGAGGGCGCACCTCTCTGCCTGCACAGTCTCCCCAGTCCATTGGTAAACTGGTTTGGAACGTGATGGGAAGGAGGTACAGAGCCAAGGAAATGTTTAACTTGATTATGCTCATCAGTAGCAGCGATCTGTTCACATAGAAGCATTCCAAGTGCTAGTGATGTGCTATTTTTTAAGGCTGTCCTGTCTGTGAGTTATGAAATGCTGCAAGTTATTTATAAACATCCATGGTAATAAATCCCCCAGGCAGTGACAGACACGTAAAGTTTTCGTGATGTGGGACAGCTAGCGTTTCTGTAGCTTCTCAGCGTGTGTCCTTCGGTTTAACAGCATACAGCTCTACCTTGGATTTTCCCTTCCCGCAGAATTCGGGGTTACCCACGAGACATCTTTCCAGGGCTGGAGGGCATGTTGCAATTCTGCAGGCGAGACAAGAACTGGAAGTATTTTGCAGAAGAACCATGAGCTCCCTCAAAACTGTACTCTGGAAGAGTTTGGCAAACGCTGATGTTTTCCAGTGGCAACCTCCACTTCTAGCAGCGCTACAGCATGCCCCGAAGGATGGATTCACTTATGGGAGATACATAAACCTCTTGCAGCCACCTTTCCTCGCGTGCAAAAGAAGTGGCGTCCCGCTTCATGACTTTGCCGCTACAGGCAGCTGGTTGGCAAGTCTTCCGCAGCGGTTCTGCCACTCTCAGCAGTGCCGCACGACACACTCTGCGGTTTGGGCTGGCGTCCAAAGGCCCCGCGGTCGGGGTTCTCGCTCCTGCCTGCAGCTGGGTGCCTGGGCTCTGCCGGTGCCTGGTGGGATGCTGGAGCAGCACACCCAGCGCTGGCAGGGAGTGAGTTCCTGGTGCTGGAGGAGTGAGGCTGGCGGCAGCTGAGTGAGTCTTATTTGTAAAGCAGGCCTGAAAGGTGCCCGGTCCTGGTCTGAAAAAAACACATTTAGAGGAAGGAAGATGAGTCCTTGGGCTTGCTCAGTCCCTTTTTTCACTGCTGCAGATGCTGCCGGCAGCCTCTGTCCCTGGGAGACCTGTTTGGAGTGGTTGAGCTCAAAATGTACCTTGGCAGGGGCCCAAGCGCATGGGGTCTGTGCTCAGACCTGGCACCTCAGCGTGCGTTGGGATGGCCCAGAGGCCTGCTGGAAACTTCTGCCTCCGCAATGGGCCGCAGGCACCTTTTCCCAGTGGCCTCTGTATAGATTTGGTCCCTGTTTCTTGAAGGCATTCTAAAACAACAACCCCTCAGAAAAGTTCAGCTGCAGCAGAGGGGTTTGAGCATGGAGGGGAGTGAAAAGAGACGGGGCAGTTCCACGCTCTCGCACACACGCAGAGCATGTGGAGGGAGGGCAGCGATCCCAGAGGGTCAGACTTGAGGTCTGTCCGCAAGGCTGCAGCAGGCTGGGGACCTGCGTGGCTGCCAGGGACTGCTGCAAGGCCACTTTTGGAACTGGGGAGTGTGCTGGGCTGCTTGGGGTGAGCACCCAGGGCACAAGTGACAGGATGCCCGAGGACCTGTTTAGGCCAAGCGATACTGGAGATAAAAGGCAGCTCTGACAGCCACTAAGCCCAGTCCTAATGGGAACCCCTTCGCTGTGCTGCGGAACCCAAGCTGGTGCCTCACGCACACGAATGCCACTCCTTGGGAAGAGAGCCCTGTGGGGAAGGAGCGTCCCATTTCCAAAACCAGACTGCGGCCGCCGTGTTGTTTCCTCCCAGTGGCAAGTCGGCATGTGAGCCGGTAAAAATCCCCGGGCTCACATCCTTCCCAGAAATGCCAGTCAAAACCCAAGCAGCTATTCACCCCAAGTACCGATTTTATAGTTCTGTGTGTGCCTATAATCTATTTACCAGCATTCCTACTTCAGTATGTGCCTGTTAATAAGATTAGTATTTAAAAAGCTTGATAGGAATTGGCAAGCATAGCTCCTCCGCCTCTCCCTCCCCTCCAAGCCGGGCTGGCGTGGAGTCTGAGGCAGGGCTGGCAGAGTACCTGGAGGAGCGAAGGCAGGAAGGCTCCACTGAAACCTCTGCCTGCGAGCAGGCAATGGAGAAATCCCGGCCGCTGTGGGACAACCCCCTGCAGTTTGTTTTCGCCTGCATTTCCTATGCTGTGGGGCTGGGAAATGTGTGGAGGTTTCCATACTTATGTCAGATGTATGGAGGAGGTAAGTGGGCTTTATGTTTCTTGCTCCCCTCAAGGAGGAGTGTGGCAAGCTTTAAATCCAAAAGTATGTTGTCCATACTAATGCCTTGTCCACTTAGCAGGGTCCAGGGCAGAGGAGGAGGTCAGGCTTTTTGCTGGTGTGCAATCTCTTCTATTGCTGCTTTATTTTACATATTTTTCAGCAGAAGGCTTTTGCCTGACTGCTGCCCAAATACAGTGGTGCGAATTTCCTAGAAGTACAATGAAAAGGTGGGAAGGCCCATGTTTTCTGAAAGGATGGAGGTTGAGTGAGAGATGTAGGTGCACATGGTGTTAATTTATTACTTTCTTGCCCCATTGAACCACTCTGAAGGCGTTAGAAACTAGTTCAGTTCCTTGCAGGTTCGCATGTGGGGACCTGAAACATATTGAGAAGGCGAGATGCTTACAGAGATTCAGTTTAAGGATCAGCTATATCATTTCAAATTTCTGTAGTTTCTGTCATTAATGTATTGTCTTTTATACAAAGCCTTACTTTAGGACGTGATAACTTGGCTGCAAATCTGCCTTGAAGTTGGCTGAAACTCCTTAATCAACAGGAGTTCCGCAGCTAAAGCCTCCCAGGAAGCTTTGAAAACAGGGAATAAATTGGTTTAGGCTCCAGAAAAAAAAAAAAGCTCTTTGAAAGATTATTCTTCTCCTAGGTCCAAACTGAAAAAGGAGGATATCTGTATCATACACCACCCACAGATGTTCTTCCTTCAAAACCAAAAGTCAGTTAATTAGGTTAATTAAAGACTAACACTAATAATCTCTTCTAGTATAGAGCTACCACCAGTTAATGACCATGTTTTGAAGAATCTTTATAAAGAGCGTCTCTTTATAGGACGTCTGAGTTTTATATTGCTTCTCGCACTGCATCCGTTGTCATAGTGTTGGACCCATCTCTGCTGTGCATTAAGGGATGTGATGAGCATCTGCCTCATTTGCTTCTGGTCTGCTTTGGCCTTGTCTTCCTTTCAGGAAGGACACTGAGATGTTTAAGTGCTTTTTGGTTTTTTTGTGCTTGTTCTGTTGGTTGACTTCTAAATGCACATGTAGGAGTTGGTTTGTGCTGGGTTTTGAAAAGCCATCTCAGCGCTGGGACTGCATCAGAGCTGGGATCAGGTTGGAAAAATCTGGATAATGCAGTGGGTGAAGTTATAGTAGAAGCTAGATGCTGCAGTGGCTGAAGATGTCTTAGATGATTAGAGATAGCAGAAGTGACAGACGTGCTGCAGTTCTGAGTGTATTCCTCTATACAGATGCTTTTGAGGGTAAAGGCTTCATGTCTGACACTGGACTCGAGCACAAAGCTTAAAATGCAAGTGTTGCTCTATGAAATTAGACTGCACATGATTAGTTCACTAAAAGCCTATCTTGGCAGACGTCCCAAAGGACAGCAAAGCTTGGACACTGGGGTCTTTCCGTGGTTTAGCCACTGCTTATCAGCCAGCAGTACTGTAGCAGATGGTGAAAATTCTCTGAAATGTAACCAAAACTGAAACACTTGATTAACCTGAAAAAATAAAAAAGGATTAAACAAATCCAAGCATTTTCTGAAAAGCATGTTTTTATAAGAATAGTTTGTCCACTATTTTATCCCTCTTGGTTAAATTTCCCAGGGGAGAGGCAGCTCTCCACTACTGTGAAACTAAAACTTGTGCCTGCAGGCTTTGCTTGTCGTAATTATTTTTCACTGCCCTTTTGAAAAGGATTCGGTGACTTTCCAGGGATCTGCAAAACCCACGCAGACAAAACGTTGTTTCAGGAACTTAACAGCTGGATCTGCCAGGCGCTGGGCTGAGGGAGGATGTCAGTAACGGCTTGTTCGGCCTCTTGCTTGTAGAAAAGCACAGAGCCGGTCCCTGTCCTGCCCAGCAGAGCAGCAGGGCCCTTATCTGCTGTGATACTCATAAACAGCATATCTGCAGACTTTACAGCCTCCTGCCTTTCCATTCATCAGCAGATTGCCTTCTCCTCGCTCTCCTCCAGAGAGCCTGGCCTGAGTGGAGCGGACCGGACAGGGTTCAGACCTCGTAGGTGAAGTTAGCCTGTCCCTAGGCAGGCTGGGCCGGGCTGGAAGGACACCGGGATGGGTTTACAGCCGGGCGGGTGCTCAGCCCTGAGCCGGGAAGCCCCTGGGCACCAGGCTGGGATCCTGGGATTGGCCAGACCCGGGGCACACTTCGCACGTCCCAGCTGCAAGGGTCTGGGCTAGCGGCTGATGTTTGCAGGTGGTTGGCACCGTAGGGAGCAAGGCCAGGGGTAAGCGACCAGGGAGGTCTGTGGAGCTGTGCTGGTTGGCAGCAGACAACGAGCTGGTTCATATGGCTGCCCTGAGTCGCTCATACGAGGCATTTTGGTTCTACCCTCTAGGAAACGTAGCATCAGGCGCAAGATCTGCATGCGAAGAGGGAGCAAGGCAAGGGGCTGGGGGGCTCAGCCCTGGCACCCCCAGCTGTGAGGGGCCATTGGGGTGAAGAACAAGCCTGGAGGCACTCCTCCTAGCAAGGTGGCAAAGCGTTCAAAAAACATGTAGATGTGGCATTTCAGGACATGGTTTCGCAGACGTGGTGGTGACAGGTTGACGGTTGGACTTGATGATCTTAGAGGTCTGTTCCAACCTTAATGATTCTGTGTTTCTAAAGCCAATGCCAAGCATGTGGCACCACTGCTGGGAGGGCAGAAAAGCCTCTCCACAGGGCCTGACGCTGATTGCCCACCA
>Ga0065711_1044766_pt1 | contig 13895 bp, 9 predicted proteins | sample Hoacrofraction12_FD_59098 | JGI IMG/M metagenome (GOLD analysis project Ga0065711, IMG submission 59098) | Hoatzin crop microbial communities from Cojedes, Venezuela - Epithelial fraction 12 v2 (version 2) | ecosystem: Host-associated > Birds > Digestive system > Esophagus > Crop | place... | reverse complement strand
CCGCCGCACGCCGGCGGGGGGAGGGGCGGCCGCGTGGCGCTTTTGTTGCCGGCGGCAGCCGAAACCGAAACAGCACCCGAAAGCCTGAGGTCAGCTGCTTTCCTGCACGGCCGCCGCAGGGACTGGAAACGTTACGGTTAGGCTTATTCTCTGTGCTAAACTAAGCAACAGCTCCTTCCCCTGACTGACAAGGAACTGAAGGAGGAAAAAAAAGGAGAGTGCAAGTCTGTTACAACCTACAATAAACTGCAATCTTCCTGTACAACATCTGAAATAATGAGATTTCATAATAAGAGATCTCTAAAGAAGAGTGATGTAGTGACGCACGTGAAAATCTAGACCTAACGTGGCTTCCACAGGGCAGGTTTGGAAAACTCCTTTCCAAAGAGCAGACACTAGTATTGATATAGTAGTTTCTGTCCTCAGATCCTGCCTTCAGATTCATCTACTTTTGTAGGTAAACACACTTCCTTTCTACTTTGGATGCTCATCCAGTCTGGGGTAGGATTAATTGTCTATAGGAAAGTAAAAAACAGAGTGCGGACAACCAAAAGCTTAAAAAGGAATACAAGTTATTTCTTGAACCAAGAGCACAACTAAGTATGAATTCAGAGAAAGGCAGACTTTTCAATATAAAACAGACATCATGTTATTAAACAGAGGCCAATAAAGGGTGTGTGGCTCTGTGTGTGCGTTTGTGTAGTCTGCAAACAATGACTGTCATTGGGATCTTCCAACAGAAATAAAAAATAAAACTCTCATCCTTACAAACAGTGGGGAAGACGGACAGTCCTCTCGACTTCTTAGAGCCAACAAACGTGAGGGCTGCTAGCTAATGCCCATTCTGACAAATCCTAGTGGTACTTCACTTTCTTTTAAACTTCACCTGTGCATTTTACAGCTGTTTGCTGCCCACTTCATGGCTCCTTTGTATGAAGAGTACCTGAGGACATCATGTTATCACATCACAGACGTAAAACCCAGGTATGTTCTTTAAAGAGAGCCTGATAGCTCTATGGACAGAGGGACCTACTCTGGCTAACTCAACATATACACTCCCATCCAAAGATTCTTTTTGCTACTCCATAAAGTACTGCCTGCATCTCCTCTCTGCAAGGACTACTTTACATCAGGTAGTAATCTTCCCTATTAAAATACTGGTATAAAGTCTTCCTTCAGAATAGGCATACAGCAATAGTTATTACTATCTCAAAACAATTTGTGAACTCTTATTTTCCTTAATCTTGCCTTCAGGAACTCTGGAATTGAAGGTCCCAGAGCTCCAAGGCTTGAGGTTTTGCACACATTTGAGCAAGTCTTCTTGCTCATTTAGCAAACTGAGGTTAATAGGGACCCCTGCTCCCCACACTTCAATGCACAGACAGCGTGAGCCTTGGCTAGAATCGCATCTTACAGCGCACGCTGCACAGAGAGCTGAAACCACTGCGGCACATCGCACAAGATCAGCCAAGCAAGCTGGCTTCACACTGTTTTCCTTATAGTGGCCACCCTAGGAAAAATACTCATCCAGCTGTGTCAGTAACAGTCACTTCAATCTGAAGAAACATCTAGGAGGCCAGAAACACTTTATTAAATGGCTACAATTCTTGAAAAGTTAACAGGCTGGTGAGTTTTGAACTATTTAAGCCTAAATTTGAGATTAGAGGCAGAAGTGAAAAATCACAGCAACAGCACAGAACAGTAACATCTGTGCTGACATTTAGAGACCCCCTGTACCAAATTCAGTTTAATTCCTGGATGACGAGCCAAGAAAACTGGATTCCAGCACTGCCCAAGAGATGGCTTCACGCACAAAATTAAGGTAAGTATTCTCCTGTCACCTACCTCAATAAATATGAGAAACAATTTCAATAGATCAGAGTAAGGGTACACTCAGTGGTCATGCTCAACTCAGACATTATGAAGTAGATCCCTCTGATCGTAAAAAAAAAAAGTTACATGCAAACCAAAAGCCAATTAAAACAGTGAATTTGCTCATGGAGCCCCCAAGTCTCATGTTTTGTTTCATGAACTTTTTAGCACATACATTCTCTATCATTTTGCTGTCTGGAATAATGAGCTGTATGATCACTTTTCCTATTACTAATTTGTGGATCATCAGATATTTTTACTTTATGCAGTCAAATGTATCAAAAGAAAGATTAACACTCACTACCGTCTTTCATCGACCACTGCCTCCTGGAAAACACTGGGCCTTAGCTTCAGCCAGTCCATTGAAACCTTCACAGCCGGAAGAGGATATGCGGCCCCAGAGTCCTCCTGGTAGTCATTTTGTAAAGGACACTTGCACAGAACTCCAAGAAAGGACACTAGAAACAGAGCAGGAGAAAAACAAAAAGAAACAAACCAAAATCGATGCAGGAATGACACCTTAAAGCTGACCAAATAACCTAATCAAACACATGCCATCCATAAAAAACTATCTTTAAGAGCTAGTTCTTTAGAACAAAACAGCCCAATTACTTGACGCTAAAAAAATCCACCAGCAGATTAGAACATCTTTTCTCAACGGAGTTTTCTACCATGAAGCAGAACCTTGGTGGTTTTTCCCCCTTCTCTTTAAGTATCACGGCAAATAATTTTGGTAAGTTAACAAAATCCAGTGAGACAAGCCTATCACAAAACTATTCATTCATTTATTTAAGATAGTTGAGCTGATCATTTCTCAATCTGCATTTTATCCTCTTTCCCAGCCCAGCAGGCACAGAAATCCACTGCAGCCAACTCTGCAGGAAGGCACCCAGCTCAGATCCACCAGAGCACACAGCTGAGAAACAGAAACCGCACCAGTGTGACCATGGTGCTTTCAAAATCAGCTCCAGGCTGGAATCCACAGAAATTCAGCTACTCAGCAATTTAGGTGTTTACGAACAAGGCCAAGCTGATCACGGGCCGGATCAGGTTAAGCAAATCAGCATTATGTGGCTAGAATCTAAAATGCTCTGTGCTCACTCCCACTTCTCTGCTGGTTGATATTATCAAGAGCACAGAAGCAGGTGAGGTCCTAGTTCAGCCAACTTCACCTTCAGTCCTGTTGAATCATAACTAGCTCCATTCAAAGCAACTCAAAGCGCATTGCGGCCAACCGTGGAGCAGCCCCCCATGTGTGGTACTACCCACTGCCAAACTTGATCCAACTTTGCACCCAAGTTAAAGTGTTCTTCCAGAACCAGGAAAAAGATGCAGAGTTCTGTAGGTCTTCAAATGGACTAAGTCCAGGGCACAGAAATCCAGCACTAAGACATAAATAATCCTGCGCAACCATCTCCTCTCTTACCTTTCTCCCGTAACGTCCCTTCTCATTGCTTATCTCACACAACCATTAAGCTAGACGCTGACAGGAAATTACTAATGGATCCCACGTAAAAACAAAAGAGCAGTACAAAAATCAATTGGTTTTCATAACTCACTGAAGAGAGCTAGTAACTGTGTCCAGCAGAGCTGCTCATCCTGGCTGTAGCTGTGTTGCTCCGTTTCGTTGCTGAAGTCTCGCAGGTGATGTAGTTGAAACAGATTGATGACAGTAATATGTACTAACTGCTGAGAATTGAAGGCCTTTTGGAATAACAACCTCTGCAACAAAAACACGCAGTCAATGTATGGATTTTTATATAGCAAAGCACACACTTGAAAGGATTAGTAGCTGCTGCTTCACTGCTTGACTAATGCTTCTGCCCTTAGGCAACATTCATTCTAGATTTTCTTTTCAGGTCATCCCTATTAGCACGGCACTGGGCTTCCCAGGAGAGCACGGGCAGATGGCCACTGTTAGGTCCAAGGTTGTTGCTCGTACATCAACTCATACGCACAACAAACCAACACCCCCTTGACGGTTCTCTTTGACAGCAAGTGTCACTTTAATGTGCAATGACAGCACTGCAGCACAACCGCAAGAATTGTGCAGAGGCATGAATATCCACTGTATTTTTCAGTCTTTCAAAGAAACAGTACGGAGAAGGTGACATTTTAAAAAAAAAAAAAACAGGAAAATCTAAATCCTGTGCAGTTACGTATTAAAGACTACTCTACATCCGACTTCGTGGGTCATGGAATGCCATGGTGGACTAACACAGCGTGAGCTATTTAAAAATGCGTTTCAGTAACTATGCTGCAAAAGACACCTTTCTCAGAACAGGAAAAGCAACTTCAATGCTTTTTTTGGAGCATTGTGGAAAAAAAGGAGATATCCCAAACCATAACAAACTCATCTTCGGACACAACAGTCAGGGAGGCAAGCAGAGTAACCAGTGCAAGCACCAGGAAAAGGCTTGAGCTCTGTGTTCAACCTTGATTTTTAGTTCAGGGCATCAAGCCCAGAGACCGGCAGAGCTGTCAGCAGCGGACTCACGGGCCTGGCTGAACACTCCTAACCCTACAACTGCTCTCCTCAGAGGTCAAGTCAGCCACATGGTTAAAAGTGACTACCCACCATACAGCCAATTTCACATCCACATTCAACCCACTTCAGTCAGAAGAGCTGCTCCCTAGTAAATTAAGCCTTATGTTGCATAATGTAAACCAAAAAGTAATCTAAGCAACAAAGCAAGGCTCAATTAGCTCTCTTTTAACACTCTGGATCAGTCCAGAAAAATAAACACTGTTCCATGTGCCTGAGCAATGCTCATAATTATTGATTATAAGCATTGTGGAAAAAGCAGTACTTGTTCAACAGCCACCCTCACGCACAAGGAGAGAGATACAATTATTTCATTTGGAAACAACATTACTTGAACTCCCAGCATTCAAGCAGCTCACATTCAACGCTCACAGAATTCACAAGTTGTGGGGATTTTTTGTCTGTTTGTTTTATTTTAAGGAATATTTGGACCTTGCTCTATCAGCCCAATTCAATGCAAAAATGCAAACAGGCACTGTGAAGAACATTCATAATTCTTTATATTGCTAAGACCATTTCCCTCTTTCTTCATTTTGAAAAGCATCTACATTTGCTCTGTTGAATGCATCCATACTACCTGCTCATTTTCCACAAATGAGGATGCTGCTGAAGCAGAGCAGTTTCCAAAAGGCACGTAACAGTTAATATAATGTCCACTTTGAAACTCTAGTACTTTGTATAAATACCTTACAAAATTATCTTTGTTTCAATCTTTGCTATACTGTCCAGCTTAATGAGCTGGCTACATAATTAATAGGTACCCGTGGATTTCCCAGAGGAAACATGTTCTGAACAGTTCTAGCCTACACGCAAATTAAGGTTGCACTGGAATATTGTTTTTAAAGGCAAACTGCTGACAGGAGAAGCAAGTTGTCTGAGGAAGATTAAAAGCAGTGTTAATAACCAATGGGAGTGAGTAAACACCATCCAAAAATTAACCTCTCGAAATTCCTGAGGCAACTAAGCCAAGGCTTCCCAGATGAATCAGGTGCTTTTAACAGGTATCCAAGAATCACTCCAGTTAAAGAGCAGCAAATCAACTACAGTCATTGATTTCTCCTGTATTTCCACCAGTAACGCAGCACGGGTCAAGTGACAAAAAAATCCTGCTATCTGCAGAAGTCAGAACTATCCAGTGTTAGCTTCAATGCAAACCTTCTGTAACTGGTGTCCTGGTTTCAGCTGGGAGAGAGTCAGTTTTCTTCTTGCTGTGTTCTGAGTTTAGCATGAGAAGGATGTTGGTAACACTGATGTTTTTAGCTGTTGCTAAGAAATCAAGGAGCTTTTTTCAGTTTCCCATGTTTGGCTAATGAGCAGGTGTACAAGAGCTGGGAGGGTGCACAGCCAGGCAGCTAACCCAAGCTGGCCAACGGAAATATTCCACCCCATAGACGTCGTATTCAGTATATAAATGGGGGTTGGCTGGAGGGCAGGTACCTTTTCTGGGAGTTCCACTTTTCTGTGGGTTTAGCAAGTCCCGCGATTTCTGCTCAGGGACTAGCTGCGCAATCAGTTGTCAGGCGGTCAGAACATCGTACCGTGTTATCACTTGTTTTGCATATTCTTTATTATTATTCCTTCTTTTGTTGTTTTATTAAGCTGTCCCTATCCCAACACAGAGTTTTACTTTTTGTCCATTCTCCTCGCCGTCCCACTGCCACGGGCAGAGAGCGAGGGAGCTGCATGGTCCTAGTTGCTGGCTGCCAGGTTAAACCAAAACAACTGGCTACTTGAGCTTCCTGTATTTTAGCACGTGAAAATGTAGTTATTGGGCTGTAATTTCAGAATATGGCTGCTAAAAATACTCTCCTCAATACACTAATTAATATGTTGTTAGGACTAACCTTGAACTGTTCTTCCAGCTTTTCTCGAAGAGGGCTCAGCTTCTCCAAGCTCTTACTCAGGTACACATGGCCATGGAATTTAATAAATGCCTTGATGAAGTCAGACACGCTCCATCGAGTCTTCACCTCATCACGACTACATTCAGAACAGAAATACCCAACTTCAGTCTTTGGAATTAGACACAGCTGCACATAACATTACATACTTTTTCTACGGAGTGAATGCCCACACAAAGCTACTTTTTCACATTGGCACCATATACTTATTTCCTGCATTCGCTGTTCACGCTCAGAAGCATCCCAGACACAAACTATTCTTTATTCCAGTATGTTCTGACTGTATGGGGGTCGACGAACTTCTGTTTCTACTACCAATATGAATAACTTCTGGCAAAGGAGGTATGTTTGGAAGAAGTCTCCTCCATCTTGTCTGAGCAGAAACACTTTCTGCTTAGTCTTACCTTTCCAGTGCTTTAGAAAGTGCTTTTTGTAGGTTAGTGGAGGCAGCTGGGAAAGGAAACTTCACAGCAATGCTTCTGCAGTAGTAGAAAATTGTGGTCAAGTGGTCTCCTTTGGAGGAAGCTAGAATAGCCAACTGATTATAAGGCTGACCTAAGAGAGAAAAAGACAAGTTGTCCAACAAGTTGTCATGGAGTGAAGAGTGCCAAATTTCTGAATAAGCGTGGGCACTTTAAAACGGAGCACAAAGTTCTAAAACCTTCATCATACGAGGTTAAGATTCATCTGCTGACCCTTTTACTCCAACCTCATACCGTACCACTCAAAGGAAAAAGCTTCCAAACTTGCAGTACATTTTTTCTTATTTGCTGGTGGTGGGGTTTTTTTTGTGTTGTGATTTTTTTTTTTTAAACACATGCTTTAAAATTGGACAACAAATATGGTGTAAAAAGCTAGATACCTGAACTAAAGAAGCTCTTAACTTGCACGAGCGACTTAAAAAGTCCGATTTTAGCTACGAAACTTTACAAACTGGCACTTGAACAAACAAAAGAAAAAAATGCCACTGGTAGGCAAGTTTTCACTAATTGTACTTTGTAACACATGAAACTAACACAGTATAATGTAGCACTTGTGAAGCCTTGGAGTGAAGCTGTGCATTAACTTCTTGGGTTTTTTAATCTTTACAAAAAGGAGACAAGTAACACAGATCAGGCAAATAGCTATTATCTAAATGATTTACCAACAAGTTAGGCTTTGTTGCATGATTGTTTTTGGTATTTAGGGAGGAAGGCTTATACAAAATCTCAAGTTTCCAACTGCCATACAAGAAGAGCAATACCCCAAATCTTCCTCTGGAATGATGAACCTAAAAGGTATCTCAGACTCACCATTGGAAGGGACAAGCTGAGCTGCATGTCTGTAGTAAGACTCTGCCTGGCTGGTCTGATTCCTATAGCGAGCTAAGCAAACAGGAAAAAAAAAAACAGATTGAGGCATAAAATTCAACTCTCCACATTTACTTTAATACAACCCAGTTTACCTGAAGAGCACTTTACACTTAGCTTAGAAATAAGCATCAGAAGAACATACAATTACACCAAGCAGCATGAAGATTGAAAACGCTGAATTTTAAGGTGGTTCTTTTTCCTCAGATCCTATTGTCACAGCTTACTAGCTCTTACTTAGAAAGATGTTGTGCCAACAGCGTCCCATCCAAACAGCTAGAAATCCTGTTCATACTTCTTGGCACAATCAGCATCTAGATCTACTTTTAGGTTACTACAAAAGCAATTGCAGATTCCTGTGAAAAGAGAACTTTCTACAACACCTAGTTCTACTCCAGTCAACGAAGACATAAATCTGTTGAACTTAAGGTAAAAGAGAAACGTCGTTTATGAAAGGCTGGGTGTGTAACTGTTGCCTTTGCATACAAGATTTAAAAGTAATGTTCCGAAATGGAGAAGTACGCTAGCCTGCTGCAACAAGCTTTTGTAATAGTTACCGGTTTCAACATTTCACTATGCCTACCAGCTATAAAATGATTAGCATGCTAGAAGACAGATTTTAGCAAATCACTAGAAAGCTTGTGATTAACTGTCTCCATGCGTTAATGTGTAACACACATTAGAAAAGTCTAGCAGCGCTGCTTTCCAGACCTTTCCCCTGCAGCAACCACCAAACCTACAATCAGCTATTAGCTACTCATTTGGAGCGCGCTCAGTCTAGCAGTCACCCAGGGTATGCACTGATCCCTCTCTAGGATGGCTGAACACATGCAGAACCCAGTTTTTCCTTCAAAAACTCACCAATATCTCCAAGGTGGACAAGGCAGTGCTGGCAGATGTAAGAGCAGGAGCTAGACTGCGGCTTCACTATGGCGCTGGTGTGCGTCTGTTTATTGCTAATGATTCCCAGCTGGGAAGACTTTACACGACATGGCAAGTCTACATTAAAAACTGTGCACAATTCCTGTAATAACTGGAAAAACAGGTCTAGTTTAGTAGCAGCTAGAGACAGTAATCAGGAAAGTACTGAAACAACAGACAAACCAACAGAGCATCACTCGGAGGCGTGGATTAGCTAAACATACTTGAAGAGAACAAGCCTAGGTTACTGAAAGAGAGACTTGAAATTACATTCTCTAGGCAGAAGTCACTGAGCTCCACGCTGCATTATTCTGCCTACAGCCACGAAGAAAAGTTCTGCTTCTCTTCTGTAAGACAGAGCTGTGCATCCCAAACCACTAAGCAACTCAATTCCCATGATACATAAATTACTGAGCATGTATCAGTGGATATTGACTTCCAGAGGTCTAAAAATCTTGCTTTTGTGTTTGTTTTGGGGTTTTGTTTGGTTGGGTTTTTTTATAGGCCACTCTTAAGAGGAACACAGTCTTTTTTTCTGCCTGGATGAAGACCATTCTCTGAAAAGAACATAAAGGGATGCCCTCATCCTCCGAAGCAGCTTGTTCCAACATAAGAAATGGCACTACCCTGACTTCAACTTTAGAGGGAAGCCTGAACAAAACCAAGTTTGTAGGCAACGCAAGGCAACAGCAGCTAACCGTTCCGTGGCTGAGTTGTCAGTAAATATTTGTGCTACACTAACAGCGAGACTCTTTCAAAGAACAAGGCATCAGCTGCTTGATCAAATATCTCAAAAGCTGATTCAAGGAAAATCTGAACTTTGCCATTCTAATCAGTGCTGTTGAAGTTTTTCCTAACGGAGTCCAGCAAATACTCTGCGAAGTAACAGTCACCGTGTAGCCATGAGAAGCGTTTCTTCTTCTGTGCTACAGGGTTAAAAACGCAAGCTGGAATTGACAGACTTTCTCCCAGCTGGGAACATCCTCCGTCTCCAGATAAACCAGACCTGCAGCAGGGTTCCACTTCCAGATAAAGGCATATAGAAAGCCCAGTGCTGACAGAGATGCGCGCTCTATCAACAGCTGAACATAGGATGCGGTGCTTCTGCTCACTGCAGAGAAAGGTTTGTGTTACACCTCCCTCCCTTTTTGCTCTGGCTTTTATACGGTAGATAAAAATCCCCAAACGAGAGGGATTTCACAGATGAAAGCTGGATAGAAGAGAGAAACGTGACATCTTCCAACATGCTGATTTAGGAGAATTCATGCTCTCTTTCAAAGCTGTCGCTTACACAGACAGCGCCGTTGGAGAGCAGGTATCTTGCCTGAGCAAAATCTTTAGACTAAAGACGGGACGATTAACATCACAGCAAACAGAGAAAGACGACCGAGTCTGTGGTGTCACACACAAAGAGAGCAAAATTCCCCAATACACTGCAGGGAAGAACAAGGCTTTTGCATGACAAATGGTGGCGATGGTAGAGAACGCTTGGCAGCCACGTCACAGCCTGTCAAACTGGCTGCTTTAAATAATTTGCTTTCCAAAAAGCACTGCTGAAGGAAAAAGAAGGTAATCACACAGGTTCTGGGGAAAAAAACTGGGGTTGCTTTGCAGATGTTAAGAATCTAACTAGGAATTGATACAGTACGAGCCATCTTCCCCCTTTTCCTCAGATAGATTACATGCTGGTACGACATTGGAGCTTATCGCTCATGAGCGGTTTCTGGAGCAGCACGGAGATCTAACAGCCGAAGCTTTGTAAAAGGACCCACACGCAAATGGTGTAAGGCTGAAAGCACGCTTGCTTCCAGACTACGCAAATATACCACAGCCAACATCATTTTTCACAACTCACCTGTGTGTAGAAGCCACTAGCTGCCTCTAAGAACAGAGAAAGGTTCGCCTGAACTTCGCTCCGATTTGGATTTGCTCTGTTTTTCGCCTGACCCTGTAGTGTTGTGATCTGATTTTTAAAGGCATGATTCCAACTGAAAACAAAACAAGCATTTTCCTTTTTTTACTCTGGAAGTGACAATGCGCACAGCATAAACAACGGGAAAGAACTGTTTAATTACATAGCATCAGACATGAAAATGAAATCTATTCAAATTCAGGCAACATTCATATCACAAATGATGTTAAATACAGAAGAAATACCTTTCCCCACCTCTCATAACTAGAGAAACCAATCCTGATATTGTTTAGATAACACTGTAACAGCATTAATATTTATCTGTAATCATTTTGGTGTAGGCAGCATAGCTCTCTGAGAGCAGGATGTGAGGTACAGAAATATCAGTTCAAAATCATTCAGCATCTGGAGGCATGGACAGGACAACTCAGCCAGCCTACGCATCTTGCTTCCCTCAGGAGCCACATGCTTCTCTTAACTAAACCTATTACAACCCATGTCTGCATCTTAAATAATGGGGAATGGGCTCAGGGCATGGAGAAAACCCAGTAGGATCTTCCCCTGACACCAGGGTGCTTATGGCACACTAAAAAAAGTTCTCTCCTGATATTCCTCCTCTGCTCAGCTCTACCTCAAAGGGGTTAAAAGCAAGGGTTTTTCAGCAGCTACTCCACTCCCGTTCGACCTTGCTCAAAGTGCCAGGTCATGACAGGCTGCTGCTCACTGCCAGAGATAACACATTAACCCACTGAATGCTCTTCATCGAGTCCACAGTGCATTCTCCTGTTTCACCCACAGCACAGCTCTCATTTTAAAGGAAATAAGACAACCATTTCACAGGATACAATCGCTTCTCTGGAACCTTCAGGGTCTCCTGCTCATCAGCCCAGATCACATACACATACAAATTTACTGAGGTACTTACAGGTCCTGCTCCACTTTTTTATCTAAAGCATATTCCAAATCGGTCACTAGCATTTTCTGATATAAGTCCTGTAGAGCCTGCCTGGACGTCCAGACTTCTGCTGGACCCAGCTTCGAATCTGAGCAATAAAAAGAAAAAAACAAAGGTACAACAGTTTTTGTAACACTCAAACTCATGGAGTTATTCCAACTGATTTTTCACTCACCTACCAAATGAAAAAGCATCGTACAGTGTAAAATATCCAACGCCAAACACCTACTTTTATCACCGATTCATCAGAACAGTGAAATACAAGACCTACAGAGGGAGGGACTGGGGATCAACTGACCGGTCTCCTACAACACCAGAACCAGACATGAGCAGAGTCAGCAGCTAGCAAGTTCAAAAAGAAAAAAAAAGACAGAAGGAGTCTCTGTAAGTCACTAAGCCGCAGAACTTCTTGCCACTGGACAAATTTAGAAAAATTTCCAAAGTAGCCTGAAAAAAGCAGAAAAGAAATCCACCAAGGGATTCTTAATAGAATAATCCCTGGAGCCAAGGCTGTTGATGTTCAGGAGAACACTGTGGGCAAGTACTGCTGCATGCTTACCATTTTCTAACTCTTTGGTAGCCATCTGGTTTCCATCACTGAGGGTGAACACAAACACTGCTCCCTGCTACCTCGAGCTATAGAGTCCGATTTCCCATGCCTCGTAAAATCACCTGAGCTGGGACTGCGGGAGCACAGGGGATGGGTCTCACCCCAGGGAAACTGTTCTGCTGCTGCTGCAGCTGCTTCTGCTGGGTCAGGTGGATCCAGGCAGTTAGAACACTCCTACAGGGACTACGCCAACCTGCTACATGTACAGCACCGAGGTGGGAAGGACGGCTGAGCACAGGTTCGTTACGCAAGCTGCTTGTACTGCATGGCTGACGCATTAAGATAAACCATTTCCATTCATAAATACATACAGCTTAAGACACAGCTTGTAGCACTTCCTAGCATCTACGGGCTGCACTTTCCTAACATGTGGTAGCATTCAGATCAACATCTCCATCGCCCAGGATTCTCAAAACCATCCAGATCCTTACTAATCCCAAGTACAGCAGTTCTGTGGCAGTCTGGACAGGAATCTCTCGCAGGGGAGTAGGGACGTGACCTCCCATTTCCAAATGCTTTAGAACACCCAAAGTCAACTTTAAAAATACATGTATTTTAGATACAGAAGAGAGGGGCACAGTTGTTAAAATGCTATTTATTTATATATAGAGGAGAAAGCTTTAACATAATGTCACACACTTTCCAGAGAATTCTTACGAACAATAAGCATAAGGAACACAAAAGGAAAAGAAAACCAGGAATCAAGCACAACCAGCTAGATCAACTGTATAATAAAGGCAATTACCTGTCATGTCAGCCTTCAGGACTTCTGCCTGCCTGTAAGAAAGCAATAAAACAATAAATTAGAAACGGAGTGACCAAAATAACTGAATTATGCTAAAGCATAGTCATGCAACAGTGAGTAGAGAAGGTGGGCCCAGTTCCACAGAGACTGCCTAAAGCCTACACTGCTGTAAGTTTACTCCCTGCAGTACGGATTTGAGCTACCGCTGTTTAACAGTATGATTTCTTCTAATTCACACCATAACCAAAGCCGACTGTTCACTTTTCCCTGCTTAGCTTAAGTCTCTTTCAGAAAAAAATATAAACCAAGAATCCCTCACACTGTATTTCGAGCTTGCAGCAGTGATACCTGCTTACCTGTAACTGGGAACCTGATACTAACTTTAAGCCGTCACATGTGAAACGCAGCAGCCACCGCAGAGCAAAGCACACTCCCAACGGTGCCTGTCAGCACACCGCTACGGCCCTCCTGCCTCTCTGTGCTGCACTAGCTTTCCTTAAGAAGAGGCGACAACAAGACTATGGCTTTCTCAATCACCTCTTCCTTGCACTGCCTCCCTGAAGGCACGGTTTGATCAGGTTTTCACAAAAGAAGCCCATACGTAACAGAGAAAGCATGGCAGCTACAGGTGACCCACTACCACTCCTTCGCTGAGCATCACCTGCAAACCCCCAGTGCTGACGGAGGCTGGCAAATAGTTTCTTGAGTAGAGGAACACCGGCACACAGTCCTCAATAACTACATATTTACGAGTGGCCATCGGCGGCTGGCTGGAGCAGGCAACCGAGATGCTACAGCTAAGCACTGTGTCAGCGGTCCATAAAACATCACAGGGCAGCAGTGCTGGCCTGTCTGCCCAACACAATTAACACGGGGCAGGCAGAGGCAGAAGGGACAGAAAGCTGCCTTGTTTGGCCGGGGTTTGGTGGAACACGTCCCTTCCCCTTTGCTACACTCAAATGTTTACATATATTTGCAAGGAGTGCAAGCTTTCCACACCAGACATGAAATCCTCCTAACATATGAAATACCCACTTCCACCTGCCTCCCTCAGCAAAAAAAAAAAAAAAAAAAAAAAAAAAAAA
>Ga0065711_1044762_pt1 | contig 13895 bp, 6 predicted proteins | sample Hoacrofraction12_FD_59098 | JGI IMG/M metagenome (GOLD analysis project Ga0065711, IMG submission 59098) | Hoatzin crop microbial communities from Cojedes, Venezuela - Epithelial fraction 12 v2 (version 2) | ecosystem: Host-associated > Birds > Digestive system > Esophagus > Crop | place... | reverse complement strand
CGGAACTTCCTGTGCCTCAGTTTGTGCCCATTGCCCCTTGTCCTGTCACTGGGTACCACTGAAAAGAGCTTGGCCCCATCCTCCTGACACCCACCCTTCAGATATTTATAAGCATTTATTAGGTCCCCTCGCAGCCTTCTCTTCTTCAGGCTGTATTCTTTATTCCATACCATAGACACTATGCTCAGTTTATAAGTGAGGGTTGGCTGGGAGGCAGGAACCCCTTTTTTTCCCCCCCTGTGAGTTTGCGCTCTTCCACGAGTTCGAGTTATGCAGGGCTTCACAATCACTGCTCAGGGGCTGGCTGCACAATCAGTCATTGGGCAGTGAGAAAAATTGTATTTTATATTACTCACTTTGCATATTTTATTTCCTTTGTTGTCTTATTAAACTGCCTGTCTCAACCTATGAGTTTTACTTTTGGTCCATTCTCCTCCCCATCCCACTCAATGGCAGGGAAGTAGCAAGTGAGCAGCCGTGTGGTCCTAGTTGCTGGCTGCCAGGTTAAACCACGACACATACGCATAGAGCTTAGAAAAGACACATAACTTATATTGTGTCCTGCGTAGCAATGCAAAATTTCATAGTCTTTTTAGATTTGGTACACCTGCAGCAATATCTAGAGCAGTAGGCATTGCTACTATAGAGAAGATGTAGGAAGCCCAAAGATACAGTAATTCGGCCGATACAAGACTATATCAGGGAGAGCTATAATAAAATATTTTAATACACTGGGCTTCGCTCAGAGTCCTTAAACACTGTCTGAAGTGATGATAGAGCTACATGCAGTTTAAGAAATAAAGCAAGAACAAAACCTGAACAGCTTTCTTTTCAAGAGATTAATTTCCGCTGGGAGTAGAAATGCTGGGTTTGAGTTATCCTAATCCTCTTGAGCCACTACATGCCTTTAATGAAGTGTGGACAAAGCCAGACGCTGCTTAAGAAACAACAGAAAAGGCTGTAAAACAGTTCCAAGCCAACAGAGGATGACACATTTCTCGTTAGAGTAAATAGGTTTAAAAATTCTGAAAAATTAATCAAATCTAAATGGGATTTACATTTCCCATGACCACAAAGTCTGATGACTGGCTTGATTACAGGGTGACCAGAGCTAATTTTAACCAGGATTTGATGAAGCCAAATAACCTAGGATTTGCAACTATTTGATTATCTTGGGACCAAAGCCAGCTAGGTAACATTCCTAGGGAAGTGTGGAGAAAAGTACATTTGGTACCAGTTGATTTACCACCATGTATGATACCATATGGAGGCAGGTTGGCAGCTTTAAAAAAAAAAAAAATCTTCATTAAAAAGAAGAAAAGCTGTTAAGTGGTCTCAGTATGTGCACTAAACAATATAAGAGGTTTGTTTAAAAAACCTCCTGTTTGTTTTATTTTCATATAGTTTCAGCTTATAGTATGTTGAAGGATGGGGCAAAAGTAGTAACTTTTCACAGCAAGATGTTTTTGTTTGTTTCTGCAGCAAGCAGATTATGTACAGTAAAAGCAGAATCACACTGGAGAGAAGCAGGAGGCCACCAGTCTCATTTTTGGGCTAAACCAGCACAGGAAATGTAGGCATCATACTCCAATGCCTAATAGTGAGGTGCCCCATTACCCACTAAAATCCTGAGCTGGGACTGGAATGGTCAAGTATCTCATGGACATGAAGAACATCAGGGACCTTCGAACTGGACTCACCGAAGTATGCGGGCCAGGCTATCCAACATCCAGCGGGCAAGCCCAGCACCAACTTTTAGACCTCATGAGTAACTGGGCAACTAAGTCCGCACTTAGAAAGGCAGACACTTCCTCTTAAGATTTACAGCTGTGATTCCTCTCTAGAGATGAGATGTTTTCCTCCCTTCTACTCCACCCAAAGAGTGAGAAAGAGGAAGCCACATTCAAGCTGAGTTGTACCTCGTTCCTCAAGAAATCAGTGGGACCAGGCACCATGATGCTACTAAATGTTAGAAAGCACGGCAGAGACCGGCCATAAGTCTGAAAAACCTTTTTCAGATATGTTGTTATAAAACAAGTTCATCTGCAAGTAATTTAATTTAGTTATTTGGAAAAAAGCTTAGAAGGGCTCTGCACAGCATTAGGTGTCTAAGGCCTATCACAAAAGCAATCAGATCGCTCTGGAGACCAGCTGTGCATCAAGTAGATTGCTTTTATCTAAGTGATAAAAACCTTGTAGACTGTGAACAATACCAGGCATAAAACGTAACATTTTTAATGAACAACATAAAAGATGAAAAGAATGAGCACAAGAAATGGCAATTTAGTCAGAAGATGGGGAAAAGGAGCCTCCCTAACATGACATTTTATAGCAAGTGGGTTTTGCAGTAAGCAGAATTTAGAGGGGGAAATAGTATTTTTCTCTTCTAATTAATCCAGTTGGGGTACCTTGCAAATCAATCAGGAATGTTCCAGCAACAGCTGACTGAACCTAAAGAACAAGTATTAACATGTTTTGGACCCGTTTCAGATCCAGGATAAGTCGTTGATACTCCATTAATTTCAATGAAGATGCAAAATTGGCCTTTTTACTGTAATCTTCTATATCAACATGAAAGAAAAAGCATAAACCATTAAGCATATAACTGCCTTTATATTTTATTTCTTTTATGAGGCTACTAGCAGGGCATTAACAGCAGATTATATCTTTTGTGAGCCATCTAACAGGACATTAATGATGGAAGGGTGCCCAATAAATAAAATGATTGTTATTGCTACTACTTATAGTTGGCCTGCCACTACCAACCGATAAAAAATTAACATTTGGAAAGTCAGAAGCTACTTCAGCAGTCTGCATTTCAAACCATCCTCTTCAAGTGTTAGCATTATTTTGTTCGGCCCAAACTGAACACAACTAAAACTTATTTTCAGCACCTAAATTTCAGGAGGAGTTTAAACTCAATTTAACAGAAGCACAACCAGATGTGGACTTGGAAAACATCTGCGCAAATATTTCATGCCCTTCTCAACACTGGCTTTTCATCTGTGGTGCCTTTATACATTCTGTTGTGCATTCTCATCCACGATCATTCCTCATGTAGTGGCCCACTGCACCATTTCTATGCATTTTGCTCACAGGCAATTAGAAGCACTCTGTAGTTCATTATAAACCACAAAAGCCAACTGGAAGTTTGGAATCACAATTTGTTTTTCTAGAATGCCTCATTCAATACCAAAGGTTCTAGCCATTTTAAAAAGACAAATTATTTGCAAGAGTTCCACATCTGCAACCAAACAATATGTGGATATATACACATATACACACAGACACAGCCCTTTCTTCGAGTTTAAGCTTTTTAGATTCAGCTTACAGGTCGGGGTTTTGAAACAAAAGTCTTGTTTTTAATGTTCTCCTTGCCTCCGAGTTTCACATTCTTGCTGTATCCTTTAAGGCAGACAAAATCCACAAGCTTGACAACACTCTAAGAGCAGTCACATCTGAGCAACCTTACTGAATTTACAGAGCCTGCATAGATACAACAGGTGAGCATGTTTTGGTTGCAGAAACATGCCACATCTGTCTGTTTCAAAGTTCTGGAACACAGATATTGGTCCCGAGATACCAGCATTGTGTCATTAGACTACTGCTAACACTTTTCCTTAACTTCTTGCTACCAGAAGACAAACTTACACATTTCTGTTCTGGAAAATCTTGCTATTTAAGATAAATGCATTTTAAAAGCCCAGAAAGTACTCGAAACAAAAATGTTGCAATAAAACACCACACTTCCACGTAACTTTTAAAAATACCGATTTTTGGCATAAATCACTTAAAAGCTTAAAAAGGTAATGTTTGTTCACAGTTTACAACTGGATCTTGAGTACTTATTGTTACCTGACCTTTCCTTCTCATGCTTTTTTTTTTTTTTTAATACCTTATTGCCTTATCTTTCTTTGTATCTTCCATACCCAGAGTAAATTTTCTGGTTAACAACTGAATGAAATACTGCAGGCGTGACTTCTTTTCATTACAAAAGAATTGTTTTAGTAGGTCTTTAAAATATCTTTTGATGTGATTAGTCTTAATAAAACATATTAGCCCCGGAGCTCTTGGACAACAAGCCCTACTCATCAATGGTAGAGCAGGGATAGTGGCAATGCAAGCTGTCCAAGAACTCTGTCAGATCAGTTTTCCCACTGCAGGCAAATCTCTTCTATTTTTGAGATAATAGCTCAAGTTTCCATATATAACTGCTTCTTGGCTGCTATACAAACTATATTAAAGAGAAAAAAAAACAACAAAACAAAACCAAAAATCAAACAATCCTAAGAGTGCTACCAAACAGGAGAGAGGAGAGAACCAGAGAACAAGATCTCCTGCTACAACTCAGGAGAGGGCACATTGCCTTTGGAACATCCAGGCCTCCTTACAACCATCAAGTCCAATACCTTCCACAAGGCAAAAGAGAACATCTTGTGGTACCTGTTTTCTTCAGCTGAAGGCACATGAGAGAATTCACTGAATCACTGAGTAGTTTTATGACAAGTCTCACAGAGTACCAGCACCCATAGCCTAATACCTCTGATCTGGTAGCAAGGGGGGTTGACGTGGCCCAGCCACAGTAATTCATGAAACAACTTACAGCCATACAGAAATGCAGCTTGGTTTTTTATTTTGCTCCACCACCATCACCTTTTTCTTTCTCCCAATGTATTTTACAAAAGAGTTCTTCAGTGTACTTGCTTATACAGGCATCTTCTAACATGAAGATGTATGGAGCCAACAGTCCTGACTCGTGGTTTAGAAGAGCAAAAATACTTGATGACTTTCATTTTTTGTTTACTGCAGACATAAGGACGTATAACAGAGCTACCAAATACCGTCTTGGTTTTCCTTCTGTCTTAAGAGCTTGCACTTATATTCTGTCCCTCTCTGAATTAACTAAACCATAGCTAATAGAAGCAGAGTTTTTGATCCCAGTGGCTTCTAAGAGACTTCAAATGGCCTTCACAAACAAAAGAGAGGTGAGCGGGGCAATGAAAAGAAATGAGGTATATTTTCTACATACAGAATCCAAATCCTGTATCTATAGATACATGCCCTCTCTTCTGGTTTAAGCATGCCAGTGGAGCTGGTCCTGAAGCATGCATAGCCTTGGAGCAACATATATACGGGAGCAATGGTGTTTATCTGCACCTGCACATGTACCACAGCAGGGAACTCCGGAATGGGACGCACTCTTGTGAACACTCAGGCAGGCAACACTAAGCCAGGATATCTAGGTAGGCTGCTCAGTGGTTTGTTTCCATTCATTAGTCAGGTACGGGTGAGAGGCAGTCAGCATCTGCAGGGGAGCAAGTTTCCAAACCTTTTTAAGCAGATACTAATCATTCCCATTGTATCTCCAAACAAACATGAATAAACTCTCCTATACTGGAAAGCTGAACAAAGGAGGACTAGCGTGTCAGAAAATATACAGACAGGCTCTGGAAAACACAAAGGAAAAGGGAGGGTGGGGGATGAACTTCTGACGCATACATGTTAATCATCTTTATGTCTGGTTGTCCCTGTGGCTGCAAAGGAGCATGAAGGGGATGCAGGAGGCAGGCACTAGTCCCAGAATACATCCATCATTAATGCTTCTGGTCTCTCTGATCCACTGCTGGTGGCAATATCCTAATGTTGCAGGCAGTAGTTGAGATTGCATGCCCATCTATGGCTTCAGCAAACACTGAATCTGGGGCACAGTGCTGTCCAGGATGTTTTGGATGGCAACAAGCCCGGAGCCTAGTGGAGATATCGCTTCACAGACCTCCGTGAGTCAGTGACCTTGGCAGACCCACTAGCACTCCACTATTATGTATCCCATGAAGTATTAAGAATCACACACAGACAGCTTCCAGAGTCCGATGCAGTCCAGAAACGTCTGTGCTGCTTCTCCATGTCTTTTCAGTTCGTAATAGAGATCCTACACCCCAAAAAGGGTAAGTCTACCATTGACAGCCAACATTATGGCCGATTTAATGATCTGAAAGATGCTGCAAATGTGTATCAAAAAAAACACCCTGTCAAAGCACAGTGGCGTCAGTTTGCTGGTGGCAGACTCCAGTTAGTTAGCTACGGTCCCAAAGTATGAGAAATCAGCTGAAATACAGTTGTTACTTACACCAGTCACAGGATTATAGAACCACTATGTTTATTTCTGAGTCTCTCATGCAGTTACGGTTTTATATTCCCTAGTTCTATCCAGTATGAAGTTTTCTGTTTTCTCTTGTCCTGCAATCTTGATAGCCACAAGCTATTGCAATATGTTGGTGTAGGAGGATGACTATGGATAGTGAAAGGCAGTAGGTTTCTATCTCTTATCTACGACTTCCATTTAGGGCTGCTGTCCTGTCACAAACAAGCCTTGCTAAAAAGATTGTCCTCATCTTTCCTACAGGCCCCCTTTAAGCACTGAAAGGCTGCAGTAAGATCTCCCCACAGCCTTCTTTTCTCCAGGCTGAACAGCCCCAGCTCTCTCAGCCTGTCCTTGTAGCAGAGGTGCTCCAGCCCTCTGGTCCTTTTCATCACCCTCAAGACTCACTCCAACAGCTCTATGTCCTTCATGTGCTGAGGGCTCCAGAGTTGGACGCAAGCCTCCAGGTGGGGTCTGACCAGAGCAGAGAAGGGGGGCAGAATCTAGCATGGACTCTGCCCCTCCGCTCTGCTCTGGTGAAACCCCATCTGCATTCCCGCTTCCTGTGATCTTGCAGAGATCTGCAAATAAGCAAAGCAGTAACTTCACATCCGTAAGTCAGGGACTGTTTACATTGCAGGTTCAGTCTTTGCCAGCTGCCATCTTTAGGAAATCAGTTCTGCACACCTGACTCAGTCACTGGATAAGCAGTTATGGGAACCAGGAGGCACAAACAATTCTGAATACTGCAGATTAACTGTTAGTTAAATACATACTGCTAACAAATTAGCATAAATACTTACAGTGAAAAGCTGTTTACTAGGTTTAAGACAATCCATAAGACCCTTCTATCAGCATTTTTTACCAGCTTTGCTCGTTCCCTTTCCATTATTCTTTACATCCTATTTGTCACCATTTATTGCTGGTCCTCACTATTCAGTGGAAATTAGCTTTTCAAACTAAAATAATCACTCTCAAATACTAGGCTGATACTCTACAGCAGAATGAACCATTTTATCTGATAATCTGCCTTCTGCCTGATCATTAAATAAATTGTCCCTTTCAGACTTTATTAATTATCATTTCTCTCTCTTTTATAGTTCTTAATTGTGGATAATTTACAAGTGATTAGGTTTATTTGACAGCCAAAATTCAAGATGTTTTTACTGGTTATTTCTCAGAAAAAATTACCAGGCCACTGATTTTACCCTGTTTACATGCTGCAAATACATAGACTATACATGCAAACTCAAGATTTGATTTCTGGAAGAGCTCTGTGTGAAAATATAAACTTTATTTCCTGAGAACATTTGTCCCACTAAAATTCACTCATTTACCTGTTCATGTAAGTCAAACACTGAAAACATATAACTAACTGAAAACAAGTTCCCCTTAACACTTAGGGTTTTTCTTTTTTTTTAGCACCAGTTGATGTGCCCCAATCTAACTTTTATTTCCCCTATTTAAAAAAAACAACAAAACTATGTTCTGTACCAAAAATTTATCATTGTAAAATCATTAATCTGAAAGGAACCCCAAAAGATAATAATTCCATTGCTTGGACTAGGAATGGATCGATTAATCCCATGTAATTCTTAACAGAAATTTGTTTAACCTGCTCTTAAAGGTCTCAACCCTTTCAGGGCATCAGCTCAAGTGGTGGGGTATTTTTGTTGTTTATGGTTCAGGTTTTTGTAGTGTTTTGTTTTTTTTTCTATGAATTCTTACAAGTTCTCTTAATGCCTATTCTAAGTCATCTTTGCTGCAATTAAAATCTATTATCTTCCGTTCCATCCAGCATACAGACTATTCTTGCTCCCTCTGCAGCAGCTATTTAAATAGACACTGTTGTGCTCTCCTCCTGTAGGCTTCTCAACGCTAACCAGCCTTCTTGAAGCCCACTCCATACTCTGATAGATCTCTGCTCTTTTTCACTGCTTTGTCTTTAGTTGGTCCTCCCAAAAGTAGAGCACCTCAACACAGACAAAATGATCCAGCTAAAGCTTCTACATTACTTGCTTTTCAGGTATTTACATATTCATAGCATAATATAGGTATTTATGTCTTTCTATTGCAAGAAGTGTTTTAGGTATTTAATGAAGCAATTGCTCAGTGTGCCCTTATAAGTTCTTCCACAGTATTAGACTAGAAGACAGGCCATTCTTCTGAGAAGCAGCAGATATGGGCTTGTATCCTCCGGAAGAGGAAAGGACTGTGCAATACAACATCAGAAGGGAGAAATGTGGCTTCCATTTCCAGCTGTTCTTCACCAGGAAAAAAGAAAGAACCAAGTCTCCTGCAATTTTTGGAAGAATATCCGTTTCTAACCTTCTTGCCTTTAGAAAAGATTTAGGGCTTAGCACTATAGTGAAAGCAGGCAGATTTCAGCAGCCCAGAGTTGACCATACAGGTCCCCAAAATGAGGATTTACCCGAAATCATCAAGCTCAGTATTTTCTCCTGGCTGCCTGAAACAGCATCATGCTCAGCCTCTTGGTTGAGAATCCCATTATAAATTCCTTAATTATTCCCTCGGTGACTGTGGGGAGCACAGGTATCAGATGCCCATCAGACTGGAATTCCAGTGCGATTCTGAAGTGATTAAAAACTACATGGGTCTTCAGTATCATCTGTTCATGTCCTTCTATGAGGCTAACCTTCAGTCTCCCAGGAAACAGATCACAACTTCTCTCAAAATATTAATTAACACTGAAAAATTAATTTGTGGCAGATCATCCAAAATAAGTTGAAGAGTTCAGGTTGCAAGAAGCCTTCTTCCTTGTACTTCAGGGGACCATGATCTAAGAATTAATAATTTGTCTATCAAGATGAGCAAATCCACTAATCCCCATGACAACTATTTTCCAACATAGACACTGAAATAGAGCAGCCTCCCAACCGTAAGCAGAGGTTAATGCTTACTTTAGGAATTTGACAGTGTCTATGCATACTGAATCATGTCCAACTTAACATACAGCAAGAAATACAAAGACAACATTTACTGTAACAAGCTCCTTCCTCTCTTTCTCTAACCTAGAGCAAAGGAAGGCTAGGTGTTATCAAAAATATAATGGTTGGTATTCAAGGCTCTTTGAGATGTAAACTTACATGCAGTTGATTTCAAAGACTTGAAACATGTGACTTTCGTGGTACAGAAGAGTCACCATCAAGAACTTGGTTACAGCTATCACAACAACTGTCAACAACTTTGCAAACGGATGCCTTTCCTGCCAACTTTCTACAAGAAAGCCTCCCACTGCAGCTTGGAGAAGACATGTAATAGCATAGCTTATCTCAGCTGGCTTCTGCAGGATGCTTAGCACACTCATGTTCAGCACAGCGTGCAAGTAGATCCTTTGTCACAGCTTCAAGAAGTGAAGCTAGTTCCATTTGCTCTGTTTTCTGGTACCAATTCACACGTCTTTGCTTAGTCTGAGTATAGTTCTGTATTTTAAAGGAATACCAACTAAATTTAAATCTGCTTTGGGAAAAAACATGTTAAAACTGTAGCTTGTCTATGGCAACAACGGATTTCTTTCTTGCAACAGAGAAAGACGACTGAAGTTAGTGAAATTATATCACTGTCAGTTTGCTCTGCTGGAGAACAATATCAACACAGTGGTTTAAAGTTGCTCTCATCAAAAAATAAAATTCATTGTTTCCAGTGGGAAGATCTTCTGTTGAAATTATAATGAAATTCAATTATTTTTTCATGGATTTATGGATTTTAATTCTTTGTGGGTGAACTATTTCTCTTGGAATTAAACTAGAAAACTATGCTGTTGTTGAATTTTATTAATGTTCCAAGCAGTAAGAGAGACTTTAGGACTAAATATATATCTGTATGCCTGGCAAAAACGCACATCAGTGCAGTTAGGAAGTCAGAAAGAAGAAAAGAAAATAGAAGAAGAAAAAACGTACTCCTTTGATATGCTTTCTCAGTGAAGCATTTGAGAGGTACCCATCTTCTCTAAAGTCTTAGCTATGTTATAACAAATCAAAATAATAATTCATTTACATTGCTATAAGTCCTTTTCATCTACAGATTTCAAAGCAGCATTAACAAGGACACATAGCATAAAGAGTAAGAGTTGCTTCGGCCTTCTAATATCCCAGCTTTGTGCTTTCAGACCTGCAATTACACACCCTTTCTTTTGCTAATGGAAACAACAGACACTTTAATTATTTACGGGTTGAAAAACCCTTAAATCCAATCCTACAATGAAAACCAATCACTGGGTAAACAGCAGCAAGGCTGAAACATCCAGACAAAAGAGGACTGTTCTTCAGTGACCACATTTCTTCAGGTTAATTCCAGCAAGAGCTCCTCCCTCCATATCCTTCTGTGGCAACAAGCCCTGCAGCATCTCATCCTAAGAGAACAGGCTCTTCTGAACTTCCTCACACTACAAACAGTTACCTATCTGCTTATTTATCAAAACCATTCATGATCAGAACATCGGGGTTGTCTGTTAAACTTCTCTGTCAGGGGGGAGGTGGGGGGCCAGAAATCAAGGCCTAGGACAGAAGCCCCTCACTGTGAAATGTCAAAGCTTTACCTTTGAGCAGATGTATTAAATAAATCATTCAACATTCCTCAAAGTTAATACAAACCTTTGAGGTGTTGGTTTAGTCAAGGCAACCAGTTTGTTCTCATTTCTGTGCTACTACCTTTACTGACTAATCTGAGCAAATCCTTACGAGAAGCATGGTAAGCTATTCTAAGGACACATTTAAAACAAACAAAATAACTATTTTGGAAGCCTCAGTTTTGGGTATTTCAATTTAGGCATGAAAAACAGGACTTAGCTGAGCCAGCTTCAGACAACGACATCCTGGCCTGATCCAGTCCTCTGGACTTCCTTCAGTCAAGTGAAAGAAAGACAGTTTAGGATGGAAATCCTGGCATGCAAATGGAAACACGCTCTTGTGTTCATTGACCACACAGAGAATCCAACTTCTGCCTCTACTATAGGAAAATACAAAGCAGAATCCTGAATTTAGGCAAGATGAATCTCCCAACTACCCCTTGCACATGATTTCCCCCCCCCCCAACTGTTCACACACATTCACCTGAAATGTTCAAGCGTGCTTCATTCCTAAAAAGGCCTTGGAGCATTTCAGCCTGGAAATTACCCCAAAATGAAGCACTTCCAAGTATGTAATCCATTTCTATTTGTGAAAAGTGTTGGCTTAGCCTTAGAGTGGATATAAACCGGCCCCTTCCTAATTTATGAACAGAACAGACTTCCTCTTGAAGTTTAGGCTATTCAGATGAATAGGTTATTTCACCCATTTGCAGCTGTGCTGTAGCTGGCTTGATACTCACTTGCAGTTAGCTTAATTCAGCACTTCTTTAAAACTGCAAGTGGTTAGAAGGAATTCACAACTCAAAGTTACTGTACATCCAATTAACATCACAGAAGATGCACACAAGACTGAGTCTAGAAAATCGTGAAGCAACTTGCACCATCCAAATTTTTAAAATAAATATTTCTCTAACATTTCCTCACAGATCAAGTTTATTTCCAAGAAACACTTCTCTTAAACTCGTTTTGAACTTTGAATTTGTTCAACATTGTATGTAGAAAAGGCTAATTTGCCCAAATTTATTTCTTTAGATGTCAGTTTGATGCTGTCTCATTTTTTTCATCCAAATATTGCAATTATTTATATGAAATTCATAAGGATGAACTAAGAATGTACACTTTTGATACTTCCATAATTCCTAAACTTCCCCTAAATTGTGCAAAGAACTGAATTCAAACTTCAGATAAGAATCTCTCCTTCACAAAACTGACTCCTGAATTTTGTTTTGTCTGTCTTTAGAGGATCTGAGGAGAGTTGGTATTTGTTCCCGACATTAACTTTTTTTAAAACCTCTGATGCTCTCCATTTCTCAAGATTCATTGTAAATTTTCATTAGATAAATTAATAGGCACAAATACTGTCTAACATACTGATCTTTTCTACCTTACTAAAAACAATAGCTACAGAATATAAAAGATGAAAAAATAAAGTATTAAATTCTATAACAAATCCACTTAACTTCATGGTGTATGTATTATACACACACACACATTTAAAAATTTAACTACTGAAAGAGACTATGGATACGTTCGCTTCTGCTCTTCAGGAAACAGTAAGAAATGGTCAGCCATGCTGCTGCTAGATGCAAAGACAGACGTATAGTACTACTAATTGACAGAAGATAAATATTTCCCCTCATTTGATCTTGCTATTCTGTCTCTCTTCACAATGCAACAGTGCAGTGAAATATTTAAATAATTTCAAAGAAGTTTCACAAGCACCAATATCATCTATCTTCCCCACACGATGCAAGAAACAGCACATACTCCACAAAAATGTCTATTGAGCAGAACATTTTGTCTCCATGACATTGACCTCAAACATCCTGTTTTCAGCAGATACTAGTTTTGCAAACTAAAAACCTGCATTAAAAACATTCTCAAGCCAGACAAGTGTTGACTTCCCTCCTTCCTAAAACAAACAAACAAAAAAAGCCATTGAGAAAGTCTGGTGAACACTGAGCCCAGGACCTAAGCCTGAGAAAGGTCAAGTCTGTTCTAAATGCAGAGCCAGTGATGTTCCAACATAGTTCAAATATCTACATCCTCTGCTCTTCCACTCCCAATATAAATCCTAAATTATTTAGATAATATTTTTGGGACAAAGGTTACTGAGTCTTTAGGTCAAAAACCAATAATAATCAGCATTATCAAATTAAACAGTTATTCTTTCTGCTGTGTTCCTCATTTTTTCCCCTAGGAAAAAAAATGTTGTTAATGCAAATTAAAAAAAAAAAATCCATGAAAATCTTTTCAGAGAATATTCTTTCCTAAGCATGAATGCTATACACACACCATACAGTCCCTGTATAATCACACACCTATTTATCAGATACTATGTTTCTATTTGATTTTTTCAAACTATAATCAAGATGTTAGTTTGTTCCACACTTAGGAAAGAAAGGCACAATCTTTCCTGCCTCAAAAAAGAGCTTGGCAACTGCAATGAAAAGATATTGTTTGTAATCAAAGCGAGGTATGTGATACAAACATGCACTGAAAGTAAATAGAATATCTATGTCTATATGCCTGAAATGAAGCAGCAAAACAATAGTTATATGAGTTGCGGATTCAGGGTGGCGAGTGTATTAACGACCACCACAATTAACAGACACATCCTTCACTGAACTTCTGTAATCGCTCACATCTGTGGAGATAATTTATTAAATGCCTACACCACAAACACCACTATATTTAGCTGCATCTCGCCATTCTAGAGCATTAAGTTACATGCTATAGGGAATGGGAAGGCATGAGATTTATTAAAGACCTCAGGGAGTCCTGAGCAACTATGCACTTCCCTGCTCTTAGTCGGACCACAGTGACAAGGAAATGTTGGTTGGTGGTTTGATTTCTGTCCATGTTGTTTATTCCTCCCCACCCTGAAAAGCTTTCTATGGAACTACAAGGGCAATAATCTTAAAATCAATCCTGTCAGATGTTACTGTGTTAACCAGAACATTATTTATAACACAGACTGTATTAGGCAAGCTATCTATTAGCACCGGACACTGGGTCATACTGATGTGGAATTTAACTGCTCGTACTTCAAGCCATTTCTTGAGATGAAAGTTTGAAACCTTCTGCCTAGGTTCCTCTAGAAGGCAGAAGAGGCAGCACTACTCCTACAGGACCAGCCCCAATGTCTCCAGTTACAAAATCCTCACT
>Ga0065711_1044761_pt1 | contig 13895 bp, 10 predicted proteins | sample Hoacrofraction12_FD_59098 | JGI IMG/M metagenome (GOLD analysis project Ga0065711, IMG submission 59098) | Hoatzin crop microbial communities from Cojedes, Venezuela - Epithelial fraction 12 v2 (version 2) | ecosystem: Host-associated > Birds > Digestive system > Esophagus > Crop | place... | reverse complement strand
TGCACAGCAGATGCTGTCTCCATAGGTCCAATCCTGCGAACAGCCTAGTAGACGCAGCTGAAACCTCACCGCTAGACTTCATTGTGGCAAGATGAGTGAAAAGACTGTGATCTGTGTTGTGAGATGTGCCTGTGCTGTCCTGTTTGCAGCTGGGCTGCACTTGGTCCGTCCCAGGTCTCTGCTTCATCATCACGGGATAACTCCTCTTGTTGCCTGCACATTCAGCCTCCCAAGCAACGTAAAAACATCCAGCCTCTTCCTCTCTGCTATCCGATTTCCCTGTCAAAGATAATTTCTCCAGAACCAGTTTCCCTGGACAGGATCCAGGGACTTCAGGGGTAAAAGATCTTCAGGAGTCACCCTTATAAGGGATAGATGATGACTCCTGGGGAAAAGAAATACCAAAAGGCCTCTGCCACCTGGCACGGTCTGGTGATGCACAAGTCAGCGCAGGACCGGTGCCCTGCAGGTAACCCGAGGCTGTCCTGTCAACGTGCTCAGCTCTTCTGCATGGAGCCACGCAGCACCCCCATCGAGTAGACCCTCCTTCCTAATCCTGACTCTTCTCCTTCACCATGAGACAAGCCAGACACGGAGGATGTGACAAATTGTTTGGGAGGTTTCCTAACTGGGCACAACAGTCGTGTGCCCAGGGTAGGGCCGGAGATACCAGCTCCACGCCTGGCTCTGCTCTTACTGCGCTCTTATGCAAGCAGCTTCATTTCTCCATTTTCTCCACATCTGATTAGCTCAGGCATTTTTCTGGGCAGGGACCACACTTTATTTTGTTTGGGAAAAGCAACCACTGTGAGAGAGGCTGGAGGAAGCTGAAGGCGTAAAAAACGCAGCATGTCACAGCTCTCGCCCGGGGCAGCTCTGCCAGGAGCAGCTCACTCCCAGGGCATGTGGCCTCACACTGCCCTATGGCAGGGACCCCGCTGTGGGTCTGCACCCCTGCATGTGCAGGATCCCAAGCACCAGGGTCTCAGAGGCCCTGGGGTGCTGCTGCTGGTCCCTGTGCATGCCTGCAGCCCCCTCCCTGGGTGCTGGGTGCTAGCGAGAGGCAATGGGTAGGGCAGGACTCAGGTGGCAGAGGGAAAGAGAGCACAGCTGGGAGTGAAATGGCTGATGTGGCTTGGGTTGTTACAGGTTTTGTCAAAAGAGAGGTCTCAAAAAATTATTAATTGCATTTTTTTTTTAACATACTGGTAAAGATGCATTGATTCCAGGAAAATGCTATTTCCACCTTGGTATAAATCTTCATAAATAGTTCCCTACGTAGGCAATTAATCGTCTCCTTCCAGACTTTGGATTATTAATAATACCTGTTAAGAATTACTGTCTCATCTGCTTTCACTGTATGTTTAAGCCCATTACTATAGTTATTCATAGAAATAGCCCCAGCTATCTCATATTTTCCCTTGTCCACCTTACACTATTATTGTTCTTATTCTTCTCTTGCAAGAACTCAACAAAAAAACTTGAGAAATGGGATAAAAAAAAAGACAAAGTACCAAGGAGATTAAGAGTTGTTCTGATGAATTTTGCCAACACTGTAATTTCCTGGAGAATGCTTTAGAATTCATTTCCTATGATAGGCGGCTAGATAGAGGGGTTTTATAAATTTGCATTCATCCATATTTCTGTTGGTAAAAAGCTCTGTGCACAATCCATTCCAGCAGCTCTGCTGTATCACATCCATTGGCAGTAGACACACGGTTGCATGAACTCCTAGATAATATTGAAAACCTTTATTACAAATTACTGTGGCAAGAAGCTGCTGCAACATGCTTGAAAGGCAGAGAAAACTCATCAGTGTGGTTTCCCTCTGTAGATCTGAAGCCGCTGATGTCAGGGGGTGCAGAGTCCTGTGGCTACAGGGATTTGGGCAATTTGGGCTCCATCCAGGCTTTGTCACGGGCTTTATCACAGGCTTTCGCTGTGACTGGGAGCCAGTTGCGCTGAAAACCCTCTCCGCGTTTTGGGACTGTGTGGGAACTGGGGGCTTTGGTATCCTGCCCATGGTGATTGCAGGGACATGGCTACAACTTCTTCCTCTCCATTTGCTATTTATGAAGTGGAAAAGTGTGCTGCTTCCCCCGCTGTATCCCTCCCGCAAAGCATTTAAGGCAGTGACCCTCTTTTTTAACTACTTCTCTGTGCAACCCCTTGCCAAGAGCTAATTGTGGCTGGGTTGGGAGATGCCAGTTCGAAGAAGGAACAGGGAGAGGCTGGTCCTTGGGAAGTGCAAACAATTTGTTCCTGAAGGAGTAAACCCAAACCAGCAATGGATGCTGTGTGCCTTCTGCAGGGAGCAGAGCTGCTTTCATCACCGGACCTCAATCCTGGTGTAGCGGGAGAAGGTGACCCAGGAGCACCCGAGTGCTGTTGATACAAACCCAGCTGAAAGCATGTTCCTGGGGCAGGGTGGAAGCACTGGGGAAGTGCAGGTGAGGGCTTGTGCAGATGTGCTTGGTGGCTGCTGGTGAGATGTGCCCAGAGCGTGCATGATATGGTGCTTTCCCATGACTGCGCTCCAGAAAATAGCATTTTTGGAGGATGCTGCTGAGTGGATGTAGTCCCGTGGAGACATTTGCCTGTTTCCCATCTGGCAGCATCCTTGTTTACTCTAATTTTGGAAAAAGGAAACAAACCCTCTGAATAGCCATGCTTGCTGAAATAGCCGGGTCTTTAGGGAAGCTGATTAAATTTGATGATTCTCTTGTAGCTGTTGGCCCTGCACTCATATAATAGTTTCTTCCCTATGCTTGGCATTAGCTTTTAGATTTTATTTTCTTCCACTGTGCTTTTCTCTGTGTATCCCTGGCCTGGAAGAGTCAGGGAGTTTTAGCACCCAGAGATGCCCAGTCCTCCTCATTGGGATATTGGGAAACCACAGAAGCTTGCAGCAGAAATGGAGCAGGCTTTGGTGTAAGCACGGGCCTTTTCTTCCCAAAGAGAGTGCCAAACATTGGGGGTGGGGTGTGGGGTGTGTGTGAATTAATTTCCAAGCCTATATTTGGTCTAGTTAAGACATTTTTTCCTTTTAAACAGGTGACCTCGTCATAGCCGGTTTGCTTACAGTAAGCAAAACCAAGCGGCAGAGCAGATGGTCACATTACCCGTGACGTTTGGGTCCTTCCTCCCGACTGGCTGCTTGTCCGGGTGCCAAAAGCAAGGGCTGCAGGCAGATAGCTGGAACTAGGCATCTCAAACCAGTTTATTTTTGCAGCCTGTTGGACTCATTTCTATTTATATCCTAGATCCAGCACTGAGTTCCTGGGATAGCATGAAAATTTAGCTGCATTAGGTTAAACAGACTTCAAAATAGCCTGGGCTACCGGATCTGAGCTCACCACTCTGGAACAGCTTATTCAAGAGCTTTACATTTTCAGATAAGCACCTTACAGTTCAAACAGCAGCTTCTACTTGGCTAATCAAAAGAGCAATCTGGGAAATGAAGTTTATTTATTAAGTTGAAAAGCAAACAAGCTGGGTTTCAGATAGCTCTTGTGCTTTAGTGGAAATCCCAGGTTAATGACACAGCCCGGGGTGAGGGCTGAAGGCAAAACAAGTGCTGCAGGAGCAGAGGTCTGTTCCAGATCTGGTCCTGTAAGCAGGCTGCATGCCCTGCACCAGGGACGAGGCGTCCGTCTTTCAGCATGCCAAGGGCAAAGCCAATCTTTTTAACGTTGTTTTTTTTTTCTCTCAGGCTTCGGCCCTGAGGGATGATTGGAAAAGAAATGTGCCTCGAGGAAACAGTGATGCTTCACTGGGCATAACACTCAGAGATACTCTCAGCGAGTCATACAGATGCTTTTAAAAAGGTAAAATTTGCTGTGTGGAGTCACTGCTCAAACAGAGCGAGACACGTGTGTGGTAGGTGTGTGGTGGTGGGTGATGCACGTGGGATTTCCAGCAGACGCCAGGTTTATCTGTGTTCCAGGTCCTTATCTGTAGGAAATGGGTGATAAATGCATCCCTGTGTATTCAGCCTGCATTAGCGCACTAAGCATTGCTGACGCATTTGTGTCCGGGTGTGTTTTACAGGTCAGGACTACTGTAAGGCAGTGCTGGGAAGTCTGCACCGTCAGGAGGCTGGAGGAAGAGTTAAAAAATAAACCCCTTCCTTGCATAGGTCTATAGCACTTGTGCGGAGGAGCTGTGTATGAAAAAGCAGTCTATTCGGGACAGGATGGGAGGTAGAGGAGATGCAGGGAAATGTGTGTTAGCTCTGGGCAAAGGTGTTACACAAAATATCACTCGTATGGGTGCCAGCGGATCCTATCAAACCTTTGCAAGTCACCTTACAAATGCTGCTGAAAAAGACTTAGCAAAGCAGCCAGATGTGTATCTGCAAGGGTACAGTTAAGAGAGGAGATTTGCCTCTGTCCCAGAGGGTGAGCTTTGAATTTTAGCACAAGGGCTGCCCGGTGGTGCAGGTGATATACATTTCATGACTCAGAGCAGGGGTGAGGAGAGAGACCAGCACTACCAAACAGACTGTTTGACACCTTTAAAACCCAAAAAGAGGATATGCAGTTTCTTCTTTTTGTTAGGTACAGCTGCTGGGATGTACTTCAAGCACAGAAAAGCTTTTTGCCTGGAGGCACTGCCACATCTCCAGGTCTTCTGGGAACACCAGGTGCCCCCGGCCGGGGTCCCAGTCCGGCTGCGCTGGGCACTGCGGGTACCATATATCCCATCAGCTGGTTTGGCGGTGAAGACTGAAGCTAAAACTCAGCCTGCCATCTCCTCAGTGCTGTTCTCACACAGGTTAAATCACCTTCAGTTAGTGGCCCTATGGAATTAACGGGGTCTCTTTTGAGCTGACTGCCTTCCCATTTCCATGGCCCTGAAGTCTTAGCACTACCAGGGAAGTCAAAGGCAGGACCGCAGCCCTCCCGGGGTGCAGGGCAGAGTGAGGGGGGAGTCGGGTCCTCTGCAACCCCATTCACCTGCCGGAGGTGGCCAGAGTCCCTGTGAGCCGGGAGGGAGCACAGGCGACCATGCTCACTGTTGCAGGCTGAGCTCGGTGAGTCTGTGGTCCCCTGCAGCAAGCAGAGGTCCCTGCCCCAAGAGGATTCGTAATATCTGAATCACCAAAGTGAGAAAAATGTGTCACCTCCTTCTCACAGCTGTGTGTAAAGCGAGATGTACCAAGAGTGTGCGGTTTATGCTCACAGAGGAAATCAGTGATGAAAGCAGGACTTCAGTCCCGGTCCTCAGAGAGATGTAGTATTTTAGAACAACTCTGCTTTTCAAACAACAGGTTCCCTGGGGGCGAACAAGCGGTGCCTGGGTGTTAATTTGGGTCCCGTGTGATGTGGCAAGATTTGGGGATTGGGAAAAGACCAAAATGGACAAGAAAGGAACGATATTCCTGAAGTTTATCAAAAGTTACAACAGATACAGAACAATAAAGACAAATTGATGAAAAAACATTCCATTTTCTTGGGTGGAATTGCCAGGGAATGACCCCTGATTTATACCAGCTGAAGGTTAAAAATCAGGTTGAAGAACTCTACCGAAGTTCATATCAGGTGAATGGTCTTGCACATCAGCATGTTGAACAAGTCACATTCATACCAATATCTAATTATAACAAACAAGAAAGTTATTTATGAGCATTATTAGCATAATTGATCTGCTGATGAATAGAGTTGCCACTGTCAGGTAACAAAGCACACAGGCATGATTTATATCTTGCAGCTGAGATTAGTAATTGTTTGTGTATTAGCCTTTCAGGTATCTCATGCGCAAACGTTCAGACACTTCTGGCTCATGCTATAGTAGGTGGTTGATCAGAGGATCTGAGCCAGCACCAACAGCCAAACGAAAAAGTATCTCAGCTTTCTTAGGGTGGTTCCAAATCTCAGCAAAATTAGGAAAATCTTGTGGCTGATTAAGTAAACTGACTAGATCATCCTCACTGGCCCTTTCTACTTGCAAAATGGTATTATTTTGAATGAGGGAAGAGAGCACACAGTTTCTGTGGCTGCTGCTGAACGGGCAGATTTTGTGAAGGTCCCTTCCTGCAGCCTTGGCTATGAGGGACGTTTGAAGAAACTCAAGGTTCAAGGTAGGTTTAAGCTGTCTGGTGAGAGCTGATAGGGTGTTTGTGTGATATTAGTGCCAGGATGATGATAACATGGACTAGGGATGGAGCTCAAATACCTATTAGGAAAGCGGTATTGCCTACCCATGGGGGCCTGATCTCACCTCCGTGTCCAGGTGTGGGGCAGAAGCCTCCCCTAGGCAGCCCTACGTAGGTAGGGGAGTGGGGAGGGCTGGGGGAGAGGGGTCTGCAGAGCTCTTCAGGGGATGCATTCCCCCAGAGATGCTGTTTTGGGAGACAGGACGTCTCTTTTGGGCTCAGCACTGAGATCAGACCATTCCTTTAAGAGCCTGAAAATTAAGTGAGAGGAAAATTGAGGGCTGAAGGACTCTCACTGCAGTGCTGGCTCAAGGAAAGCATCAATTATTTGAGGATTTGTACGTAATTTTGCCAAGAGGTTACCATAGGGCTCCTGTGCAAACACAACTTTTTGGATACATTTTCAAAAATGCTTTTCAACCTTTTTGAAAGCCTTCCAGCAGGAAGCTTGGTCATGACAGAGCGGTGACAGGAAGGAAAACAAGAACCCCCCCCAAAAAAAGGTCAGTTTTGAAGGGAGAAGAATTGTTTGAAAATGAAGCCATCATAGTTAGTTGATTGGAAACTATTGCTCGCCTTCCTGGAACGAAGGTGCTTGCTGGAAGCATCCCTGGGCTAAACGGTGTCCACGTGCAAGAGAGGAGTCAGGAGAAGGGGAAGGGCTCTAGGGAAGGGCCAGCAGAGCGTGGAGTGAGAGCAAGGGATGGCACTGGAGGCTCCCGTGGTGAGGGTGCGCAGTGGCAAGGAGGCTGCTTCTTTGTCCCTGGTACTCAGGAGATGTCCATGCCCTGAAGCTCTGGAGCTCCCAGTGGCATGAGAGCAACACCCATATCAAAATCCAGATGTGCCAAACAGCTGGGAGCTCACTTCAGGCTGCGGCAGGAAAGCCTTCCCACAGTGTCATGATGGGTCCTAGGTGAGATCCATAAAGCGGTTTTGGGTCAATGTCAAGGATGGAATGGGTGGGATGTCCGGTAAAAGGTTTGCTTCTGCTCTTGGTCCCCACTCCCCTGCCATTGAACCCTGGTCTTCCTTTTCTATGTCAGAGAGATTCACGCTTTACAGAGGTGTTGAAAAGACAAATTTATTAGCTATTATTGCAAGGCCTGTGGGTATTTGTCTGATCAGGTGGATTTCTGGGAAAGGGTGAACGGAAAGAGCTGTGAAGGATAGCTGGGAAAATACAGCATCTTTGCTGAAATTCCCAATACGAGCAAACACCGACCGGGATGCACAAAACTGTCCTGCAGAGTCTTGGGCTTAACCCTTTCTGTACGCAAGTGACTAACATGGCCTTTGAGCAGAAAGCAGCATGAAGGTGCTGAAGATACGACAGGGCCTGACCCAGAGGTGCCTTCCAGTGTCATGCTGCAGAGAGAACGAGACAGCAAAGAAACCAGAACGAGCGACAAAGTGAGTAATTTGCCCAGGAGAATGCCGCCTGAGTAAGCAGAGTCAGTCATTTCAGGATTCAGAGCGCTGAAAAGCCCTTTCTCGTGTGGTTATCTTGAAGGTCACAATGGCATGATATGCTGGGAAGCGGTCCCAAGGCTCGGCGATGAACCTGACCTCAGAACAACAATCATGCATTGTTTGTTGAATTTCCCCTCTACCTAGTTTTTTATTTCCTGATGAAGCTTCAGCCCCTATACCTGTTCTCTGTGAACTTGTAACCGAGAGAGCCGAAGAAGGAACGGGGGACTTTCACCGGGACCGCAGAGGTACAAATGACGTTTTAACTCATTGTTGTTTGCTTTTCTTCAGCCAAAAATATGTTTATATATGTATATCTGACTGAATGGAAAGATGGGGTGGAATTTTTTTGTTGCTTAATATTTCCATGCGTTTTCTGAAATGATCTATGGGTGGCTGCTGAAGTCATTTGCAGTAAATGGGTAAGAGGCGTCAGACTCGGAAACAGTCCAAGTATGTGACTCTCCCAAGGTCCCAATGCTATCGTTTCAGATCCGTAAGCTAAGTGTCTTTGCACTGATACCCCTGGCACCACCTATAAAGCCTTGGCCACCGTATGTGCACCGAGGTGTCTGCTGGGAAGTGGGCAGCAGACCAAAGCCAAGAAATTCTGGGCCTGGCCCAAACGCTCTGCTGTTGGTGTCAGCAAGTCTCAAAGCAGCAACGTCACCGCTGCGGAAAGCAGCAGCGCAGCCTCTGCAAGGTGGGAAGGACGGGGACGTCAGCCCTGCTGCCAGCTGGCCGGTGGAGGTGCTTCCCAAAGGGCTGTAAAGTCAACCTGGCAGCAGGATGCTCTCAGTAAAGCATAGGCAGGAGCTTGCCTTGAGCTGCTTTGATTTTGGAAGACTTCCAGACCATTGTTTCAAATTATTATTTTTTTTTTTTCTTCCACCCCTGGCTCAGAATTGGTTATAAAAATAAGTAAAAGTTGGAGAAATTTCAGCATTAGCATGTCATCCTTACCTTATCCAATATTTTCTCTACTGGTGACCTGCATGTCCTGTCCCAGGGGAACACGCAGCTCTGTATTCACCCTGTCAGAGACACCATAAGATACTGGAGAACGTTTTCTATTCGTGTGAGGTGTGATATATCATTACTGCTGCTGGACATTGCAAGGGTTTAAAATTATCAATTCTCATGAAGTCTCTGCAGCGGGAGCTGATCCTCACCTCCTTCCAGTGTGCTGACAACACAGTCCACGTAGACTTGTTCCCGTTTATTTGTTAGGAATTTGCTTGTCACTTAATTGACTCGGTTCTCGTTCTCCTGTCACACTGTGCAGAGCAACAGCCTCTCAGCAAAATGTGAGTGAAAGTCTGGTCCTGCTTCGACACCTCTCTCTTGTTTTGTCTAAACTTAGAGCAGAAAATCCGCACCCAAAATAGAAACTTGGGCACGCTCAGTCTGGTGGGACTACTCTCATTTCCAAGCTTGACTGTGGCTTTGGGACCAGACAAACCGTTAAACTTCTTGGCTGAAGCTCTGAGCTCCATTACCAAGATATTCGTGGTTTCACCTTATTTTAAAAGCAGAAGGAAGGCAAGTGCCTCTACCAAGCTGGATAAGATTTAGGCTGCAGTTATTTAAGGTTTTCAGCAACAGGTTCCACTGGGTTAGAAACTGTCAGCAGATGATTTCTTTTGCTGGACCAAGTCACATTAGATATTTGCCCATGGCCCTGGGAAAGGCTCAGCACACAGCCTCTGGGAACGCAGTGAGGTCCATATACGATTGCCTGAGCCACCCCATCAGCTGGCCCTGGGCAGATCTGTGCTGGTATGGAGCAGCTGGGAAAGGAAGACCCAAACCCTCTCTATTTGGCTGAACCCATCCTTCACCTGGCAGCAGGTGGAGAGAAATGGGTTCAAAACAGGCTGGAGTGCTACGATGCTGGCAGAGGTTTCTTTTTTCTCTCTCAGAGACTTCTGTGAGTGCGGTGGTGGAGGTGTGCCATTGATGTCAAGTGGTGCTGGAGTGGAGTGGCTTCTTCATGGGAGCACCTTCTACTGCATGCAGCAAGAGCGTGAGGGCTCCGAAAGGTCTGTTTTGAAGTAACTCTGTAAGATTTTGTGTTTGAGTGTAGCTCTCTGACATCCATTAGATGTATGGATACATCCTAGATGGATGGAGAGGCAGCATGGGGGTGGGTAGGAAGGAGTACACAGGATGCTCCAAATGAAGAGCCATATCCTGGCTCAGAGCCATACCCAAGCAGTTTCTCAAAGATACTTAATGCAGTGGTTTCTAAAACCCCCAAGCTCGGACCTGTTCCCTTCTCCCCTTACACCAGTGATGCAGCCAGCTCTCAGCACAACAGCAACTCTCTTAGGAGACACTTAAGGGCCTTCATTGGCTTCTGTAACATACACATCCACCACATGGGACAGCCAGTGTTTCCTTGGGCTGCTCGTGTTTTGTTCCCAGGCAAAGTTAGGGATACCAGAGTTCAAGGTCTCCTTCCTATCGCTGTCTGTGGGACCCGCTGCAGCAAAAAGGCCTGGTCCTCTGTCTTTTCCCCCAAGCTCTGCCGAGGGAGGCTGCTGGGATGGGTGTCCCAGGAGCAAAAAATACCACTGTGGGTGAGCTCATTGGAGAAATACCTGGAAAAAGAGCATCCAGCTAGAAGCCCTGTGTCTCGGCTGCTATCCCGTGTTACTAACTCCTTGCACCACACTCATGATGGTCAGGAATACCATGAATAGCATTAGCTCTGTCACACCTACAGCTGCAGCCCTCCTGGGGGCAGAAGCATGTACAATTTATTCGGCATGTTGATCAGCGGTGCTTCTCGCCTTTGCTGAAACAACAGAGTTTCTTCCCCGTTGCAGCACATGCTGCATGGGACTTCCAGGAAAAATGAATCATCCTCAAGCAAACAATACAATATGCCAATTTTGCAGAAGACACGGAAGGGCAAGGCTGTAGGACAGAGCCCTACACAAACAAGACAGCTTAAACCTCCTTCAGCTCAATCCAGCCCCCACATGAACACAAAGCCAGGACCTTACAGGAGTGGGATTGAACTGGTCTTGCCTCAGGTCTTTCAAACACGTGTTGCTGACAGCTGTCTTGCAGAGAACTTGGGGTAGGTGCTGAGCAGGAGGAGATGGGGCGAGTCTGGGGGATGCGGAGACCTGCTGGTGAGGAGCACAGAGGAGTGGTGATTGGGTCCGCCAGCTCACCACTGGTTTCTGTTTCCCTGTTCTGGCTGTGACTGGAAGTTGCGCTGATGAAAAACAACATGGTAAAGGCCCATGCTTGCCCCCATTTAACTCTGCTGAGACGCGTGTGGTTGCAGCAGAAGTGAGCCTGGCACAAGGTTTTATTTTATTTTTAGCCTGACTGGAAGTAGAAAGCTATAGAAATTTTGTAATTGAGCAATTTCCGGACTCGTTCTGCAAACTCTAGAAGATTCTGCTGCTCAGGTAAGCACACAAAGTGCCCAAAACTTTGCACATCTTCATCATTTCCTATCACCTCTGTCTGCCTTTAGCCACAGCAAATAAGGATGAAAGGCTAAGGCAGTCATTTGGGATTTAGGTGGCTGGCATGGAAATAACTAATTTGTCACAGTCTGGGCAAGGGGCCGAATCCAGGCTCCTGTGTCCCTCCATCCCTCGGCTGCATCCCTGATGGAGGATGCAGGGACATCCTCAAACTGGGAAGGTCTCAGGTACTCTGGGAGTGGCAGCTGTGTAAATGCCAGCTGTAAATAACTGTCATGCTTATGGCGTAAACAAGACAAGTTTGAGCCTTTACAGTGAGCATGTGGCTGTGGCTTGACAGTAAAGATGACATATTGAGAAATAACTCTCCCAGTTACATCAGATCCAGGAAACTCTCTCAATTAGAGAAATATCCTTTCCATTACAAGATGCACCCACCATTCACTTGGCTTGGGACTCTCTTAATCTGAGTGGCCACGCTCACCTTCACGAACATCTGCTAAGGAAGGTTTAATTTTGGAGCTGAGATGCCTAGAGGTTGTGGACAGTGAAATGTCACTTGGGATGCTGTTTGTAAGCAGCAACAAGGCTGCTTTGGTCTTCTACTGACTTTGGTAGTTTGCAGCTAGATTTGGTAGTGACTAGCTTGGGCATCTGCTGCTTCAGTGAGCATCCCTGTCAACCACTGCCTCTTTTTCTGTGGTGATCCAGGTGGTGTCATGTAGCAGGATGCAAAGAAAAAAAACCATCCTAGCAAGTCTCAAAACTTTTTATGAAGTTCTTGATTTTTTTTTTTATTGATTTGAGGTCTCCATCATTATTCAGAGCTTGATGGCCTTCTGCTGCCCTTGCGACATGGACCTTCTCCTGGTTTACAGCAATCCCAATAGAAGCAGAATCAAACCTGTAGTTCTCTTGGTTTCTTTCCCCTACCTGCTCTCCCAGCTACAGCTCTGCAAGAGTAACAGCTTCTTCTATCCTCTGTGCTAGGCTGTCCTGGGGACACTCTCCTCCACATGCTGCCTGAGGGCAAGATGCTGCTTTCTTGCTCTACATCTCCGAAGTCACCCCTTACGTTCCTACACTACGTCTGTGGTGGCTATCTGAAAGGGAAATGGGATTGTGCTGGCATAAAGCTTCCAGCCCAATATTCAGCTTCATTACTCTGAACTTTGGCTATACTTTCTCTGACTGTTCCCCTGCTGGCCCTCCCCTTCAGCTGTAAAGCCCAATGTTGCTGGTGACAACCAACCAGCCCTACCTGCATTTTTCCCCCCAGATTTTAACCATTTCTGCTTCTTCATCTTCTGTAAGCCCTTCTGTTAGCTGATATCTGCAGTGCCTGGGCAGAAGATGCAAGGCCAGAGCCTCTCCCAGCCTGGAGAGCAAGGCTGAGGTCGTTTGCTGGTGTCACCATCAGTCGCACAGTGATGGGAACAGCCCTGTCCTGGTGACAGATGTGATGCCGGTGCTGCCTTCCCTGCTGGGTTTGGCTTGGCCTCCCGCACTGTCACATCTCACCGTGCCTGTTCCTGGTGAAGCTGGTTTGTTCTTTCCTTTCTTTTTAAAAACAACTTCAAAATCAATCTGAAAGGTACAATTGGTGTTAACCTCTCTGTGGTCCCAGCAAGTGAAAACAAAGCTGCTGGTGTGGCTGCTCTCTGCAGGCAGTTGTCATGCACACGAAGGGTGGTAGCTTCAAAGAAGCAGGTGTGGGGGCCCCTGACAAAGCTTTCCCTGCCTGTCTTGGAATGCTTCTGGTGATGTTTCATGTGGAGGCTTTCTCATCCTGTAGCTGACCCTCCTCTCCAGTCATCAGGTGGAAAGCCATCAAAGTTGAACCCAAAGAGATCCAAGTATCTCAGACAGGCAAAGCAGATCTTAGCTATTGAGTGGTAACAGACATCTGGAAATGCAATCTGCAGTGTAAGCAAAGTATGAAAGTACAAAGCCCTACGCTGTCTTGTACAGGTTTCACAAGATTCCCTGTTCTTATTGTTTCCATTTATTGGGATATACCTATATATCTCCAAGGAAAGACAACTCTCTTTGCTTCCACTTACTGGGTGCTCTGTTTCTCTGGAATATTCAGAAATATATTTTCCAATTTTCTTCTGATGGAAAGACAACTCCTTCATTTAGTCACACACTTCATAAACCCCAAGCTGTAGAACAGGAGGGTGGAGGGAAGGTTTATTCATGCCTTTCCTCAAAATACACTTTACCGCACAGAATAAGAGAAAGTGAATTCCTTGCGTCCCGCACCAGTCTCCTTTCCATACTCAGAAAGCACATGCAGTAATCTTGAACTGCACAAACTCTACCTGTCTTGTCAGAAATGAAAACACCAGTTTGCTGTCACAGGGCATATGGATTGCTGCAGTACAGCTGTGTGCTCTGGCAGATTAGAAATGCTTTACAAATAGCACAAGTAAATATTCTCTCATCTGTTCACTCTAGCTTTCTTACATGGTTTCAATCATTTATTCAGGGCACAGGAACACCTATTCACAGAGCCAATCACGCTACACAAACAGGAGGTCTCCATTGGGAACAGGCTAGCTGAGATCTAGACAGGTTTGGAGGTGACTTATTGATCCCAAAATTAAAATTTGGCCTGATTTCAGTGATTTGCTCATCTGTCGTGAATGGTACTGGCAGAAAGTGAATAGAAACCACTCCCACTAGTGGAAGTGGGAAGCTCTGATTTGGTACTATTTCACAGAATCACAGAATGGTAGGGGTTGGAAGGGACCTCTGTGGGTCATCTAGTCCAACCCTCCTGCCGAAGCAGGGTCACCTACAACAGGCTGCAC
>Ga0065711_1044765_pt1 | contig 13896 bp, 17 predicted proteins | sample Hoacrofraction12_FD_59098 | JGI IMG/M metagenome (GOLD analysis project Ga0065711, IMG submission 59098) | Hoatzin crop microbial communities from Cojedes, Venezuela - Epithelial fraction 12 v2 (version 2) | ecosystem: Host-associated > Birds > Digestive system > Esophagus > Crop | place... | reverse complement strand
CAGGTACCGCCCGGCCCGCACCCCCCGGGACCCCCCTCAGCCGCGGCCTGGCCTCCCCTGGGACCCTCCCAGCCCCAGTCTGGACCCCCGGGATCCACCGGGACCCCCTTAGGAGCACCCTTAGCCCCGGCCTGGCCTGCCCTGGAACCCCCCGGGACCCTCCCAGCCCCAGTATGGACCTCCAGGGCTCCCTGGGACCCTCCTCAGCTCCGGCCTGGACCCCTGGGACCCCCTCAGGACCTCCCCCAGCTCCTGCGTGGACCCCCCGGGACCCTCCCAGCCCCAGTCTGGACACCCAGGATCCCCCAGGACTCCCCCAGGGCCCCCATCGTTCCCAGCCTGGACCCTCCCAGGGCCCCCCATGACCACCCCAGCTCTGACCCCCCGGGAGCCCCCACCCCACCTCCACCCCCGGCTTCCCCAGCGCCCCTCACCGCGGGAGGGCTCCACGACGATCATCGCTGATGACCGGGGGCACCTGCTCCCTGCCGTGCCCCGCTCCCAGGTGAGCCAGACCCCACGGGCACCCACGGGGGGCTGGAAGGGGCGGCTGCCCCTCAGCTGGGTGTTGGGGCTGCCCGCCTCCCCCTCTTCCCTCCAGGCCTCCCCGTGGGGCAGGTTTGTGGGGACCTGGGAGATGCCGTCGAGGATCCCCCCGGCCAGGCTGGACCTGACATCACGCGCGGTCACCGCAGCCACACGGGTCACCGGCTGGGTCCGCCAGCCAACCGCCCTCACCCATGCCTGCAACGGCCTCCAGACAGAGATCACCGGGAAGGTAGGTGCCGCTCGCCGGGCCCCAGGGACAGCACTCCAGCCCACGAGCAGGTTTCAGGGGCATTTTGTAACACCCTCGGCCCGTGCCAGGCCAGGGAAGGGCAAGAGGGGAGAGGGCCACAGAGACAGGGCTGCGCAGAGAAGGTGCCGCTCCCCTCTCCCACGGGGTGCTGCAGGCTTGTTCCTCCCACATCCCCAGTTCGCTCCCGCCGGTGGCCCCAGCCGGGCACGCTCCCTTGCTCTCGGGCTGGGGCTCCCTTAGGTCCCACCAAAGCTGGGAAGGTCTCCCCGCTGCTGGCAGGGTGCCCGGGCTGCCACGGTGCCGGCAGGAGGAGCTCGTAGGCCACCGCTCTCCTCCCCAAGAAAAGCATCCGAGAACGGGGGGCTGCCCTGGGGCGAGGGGTTCCCGGAGCCCCCCGGCACGCCTTCTCAACTCCTTGCTTTTCCCTGGGGACCGCAGCGAGGGTGCCTCGTCCCCGGGCAGAGCAGCCCCTGCCCCAGGTGCTGCGGTGAGCGCAGCGCGGAGCCCGGCCCTGCAATGAATCCCTCCATGGCAGCAGGAGCTGGCCCAGACCCCCTGCCCCAGCGTTTCTGTCCCGTCGTTCGCCCCTGCTGTCTCCCCTGTCCCCACCCTTGCACCATGAGCAGAGCACACATCTCCCTCACGCAGCCTCAGCAGCCTCGGTCAGACACGCGAACCGCCAAGGAGCCTTCCCGAAGGAGGAGTCGGGCGTCTGGCGAGGGGATCCAGCCTGCCGGGGTCTCTCCTGGGGTGCCGCTGGAGGAGCTGCCTTGCCCCGGAGCAGGAGCCATGGCTGCAGCACCACTCTCCAGCGAGCCTGGCTGCACGGAGGCCTGGCTGAAGGTGAATGCGTCCCCAGAGCCCTCGGCTGCACACCAGCCTTGCTCTCGGCAAGGGACGTGGGGACAAACACCATGCTCCCACCAGCCTGCTGTGACAGACCGACGCGGGGACACCGGCTCGCCCAAAATCCCAGCCTTGATCCATGCCACTCCGAGCAGGGCCAGCCCTCAGCAAGCCACCTTGCTGCCGGTCCCCACTGCCAGCCCGGGGGGCACGTCACCCGGGCTCAGGGCATTGCCTTGTGTGGGTCAGGGGGAGGCCAGCCCTGGAGGAACAGCCACAGTCCAGAGAGCGGGGCAGCCATCTTGCGCTGGGCTCTGAGCCGGCTTTGCTCTGCTCCCTTCCCCTCTCCACCTGCCCCTGGCCTCTCCTACAAACCATGCACCCCTGGGACACACGGACAGACAGAAACCACCTTCTACCCCCAAGGGTGAGGTCGGGGAATGTGTCAGATAGCCCTCAGTGAGGCTGATGCCAGGACAGCACTATACAGCCCACACTTGTGTTTTCATGGCAATTGGAAAAATACAGTTTTAAAAAAATAATATCCCTGTGTTTGGTTTCAGTAGCTCAGGGCAGAGCCCCAGGCAGCTCTGGGCTGCACGAATCTGCGTGGTGCTTCAGTGTCAGACATGGTGCCCTCTCTGGGCAGTATCTCAGCCTGTCCCCATTAATGGTGTCTGGTGCTGGAAACACCGTACCAGCTGCAGGCCTGGAGCCGCGCAGGGCTCCCCCGGCCTCTCCTCGTGCCAAGCAGCAGAAATCCCAGCGCTGCAGGCTGGTTACACAGGCCCCCAGCCTGGGCAGCGCTGCCGGCCCCCTCCAACTGCTTGTGGAAGGGAAACAAAGTCTGTGAAGCGCTGCTGAGAGACCCAGCGAAGTCTTAATTTCGTTAGCAGCTGGCACGCACCACAGAACAGCTCATTAGCAGCAGAAGTACGTTCCAAATAAAAGCCATTTCAGCAACTGCAGGAAGTAATTTGTTTAAAGCTAAAATACACTCATTTTCACCCAGGAGAAGGTCTCTCTTGCTGGGGCATACGGCTACAGCATTCAGCAGTGTCTTCTCCCTCTGCCATGCTGACAGCAGGTGGTTTTTCCTCCTTCGTGATTTCTCATCTCGGAGGCTCTGCTTTCCTTCAGGGCTGCAATGCCTTCTGCTAATTAAAGGAGTGGCAGATTCGTTAGGTCCAGCCAAGGAGCTGAGCGAGCGGGAGAGACAGGACTTGGATTGGTGATGGAAGTGAAAGCAATCACATGGAAACCAGCCTGGCCGGTGTGAGGGATCTTGGAGCACGTTATTGGACCGGCTCCCCTCCTGACACTTCAGGTCGCCACCAAAAGCCCAATGAGGAGAGCAGATGTTCCCTGTAAAACTGACATTCTGCCGGCTGACAATGTGAACAGGAAGGAGGATCCTTCCCGAAACAGAGCCAAGACCTGCGCTGGGACAGGAAAAGAGGCCAAAGCTCCTGACACGGAACATCCTCTTTGCAAAGTTTTGCTCACCATAGCAAACATTAAAAATTGGCCAATTTGAGCAAAAAGCTCCTGGACCTCACACAGGCGTTTGTACCAGCACAAACCACCACAGTCCAGGTAGGAAATTCCTTTCTGCGGGGCTGGCAGCATTTCACAGACAAGTCAACCCTGCACCCACCAGCTCCAAAGGTCAGGCGCTTCACCTGCCTCTGCAGGCTGCAGAGAGTTCGTTTTGCCACTGCCTGGCTGCTCTGGGAAGCAGCGACTCCCTGGATCTCACAGCTGAACACCCCTTCGCAGCCGACTTCGCCTCAGTGGTGTCGAGCAGACGACAAACTCGGTGGCTCAGTGTGAAGGATCAAGGCTGCTTTATTGCAAAGGTGGAAGAGTGACAAGTGCTAAAATGACAGCTGGTGGCAACATACGACTGGTAAACCACGTCCCTCCCCATTGTGGCAGAAGGAGAGAGAGTAACTTACTAACAGAGAAAATTGCTCGTTTTCACTGGCAGGGGCTCCAGGGCCACCAAGCTGGCTGAATCACGACATTTTCAAGGATGAGGCATCAGGACTGAACCTCTGCAGGTCTGAGCACCCCATCCCAGCTGGCTCACGCTGCCAGGCTCAGAGAGCACAGGGTCCCCAGCGCGGCACCGATCACCCATTCCCCTCACGGGTGCTGGCGTTGGCAGCTCCGCCTGCTCTCCCTGCCCTGGCACAGGCTGTCTCAATGGAGATGCTTGTCCTGCGCCAGGCCTACACACGCACACCCAGCCATCCCCGAGCCCACTCGGACCTGCGGGGACACAGATTCAGCATTGTCTCAAGCTTGGGGACAGAGCAGAGAAAAGAAACGCCCTGGAGTTTTCCTGGAAGAAGCTAGGCAGCTCTCTGCGAGTGACTGAATGTGCTGGGATCGGCTGTTAATTTGTGTCCGGCTTTCCTGGCTGCTCGGGCGTGTGGCACGGCAGGAGACAGCTTGGCTTGTCCCCTCCCGCCACGAAGAGGCAGTTAGCACATCACTCGGGCTAACGAAAAGCAACTCTGATCATCCACAAGATTCAAGAGCAGGGGAGGTGCTACCTTCCCCAAAGATTTGTAGTTACTCAGGAGCCTGTCCTCCCGCCTCCCTCTCCACGCACATCTTGAGGTGGGCCAGGACGGAGCAAATCTTCAAAAAAAAGGGAGGCCATTAACCAGGAGGCACCTTCACATCGCCGCGAGGCCGGCAGAGGAGAGCAGGGTCAAGACCAGGACCAGTACCCCGGACTGGTTGACCTGGGGAATCTTGAACCCCTTCCCCATGTCCCATGCCTGCAGGAGAGAAGAGACACAGCAGGGTTAATTCAACAGGGCTGATGGGGGATGTGCTGGCCGCAGGCAGAAAGGCACCTCTTTCTGATAAACGCTAGCAAGACCACCCTGAAATGGCCTTTGGACCATTGGGTACAAACTGGAGGAGGGCTACGGGCGTCCATCACTTCAGGGCAACAAAGAGGGGTCTCCCTGGGTGCAGGCACACATGCTCTGTGCCAGATGACGCTTATCCCTCACCAAGCCCCCCCATCTATTGGCAAAGCTGCCCGTGAGCTCTCCCTAATCCCCAACAGCCGCAGCGCACCAGGTTCACTTCAAAAGCGGCAGCTGCTCTCCGCTTGCGTCTTTCCTGCTGACAGAAATAGGTTATCAAGCGCCATGTGAGCCACAGACCTGAGCAGCACTAACATCCCCGAGCGCAGAGCTGAGCGGTGGGGATGAGCCGCAGCCCCCCGCGCATCAGCGTACACCCCGGGGTACGGTGCAGGCTGTGGAGGCCAGGATGGTGGGGAGGGACACTGGAACGGCACCCTGGAGCTGGGTGTCCTCAGTTCCCGGGTACTGCAGATCGGTTTGTATCTCTCCCCTGACTTGAGCCAATCCCCTCCCAGCCTGCCAGCAAGCCCCCAGGGCTCAAAGCAGAGAAGCACCTAGGGCAGGAGGCACTAAACTGAACCTGCTCCCTGTTGATTCCCCTTTTGTCATTGATCGGCTGTGCTGCCCAGCACAGCCAGGGGCCAACACTGCTGGTTTCCTTCTCAGACAATTTAATTGGCATCCTAATATATATGTGCAGTCAGGGACTTCAGCACGCATTCAGCTCACGACGCTCTGAACAAGCAGCCGGTTATGACTGCTCCATTTGCCCGACAGCATCTCCATGAGCAAGCAGGGCTCAGCCAGCTGCAGGCCCCGTGCTCCGAGACCTCGTCCGAGGCAGAGTGCTCGAAAACCGGGTAACGAGCGCTCGCAGCAATGCCGGCCAGCCATCGGCTGCCCCAAGGGCCTGCAGAGGGGGCTCCTCTTGCAGCACCGGGCTGTTGGTCACCCCAACAGCTCAGCCAGGCACCTCCCAGCACTCTGGCACAAGCTCCTCGTAACGGCTGCTCTTCGGTACAGGATGCAACATCCAGCAGTGCTCAAGTCCCGTGTTTCCACACTGGAAACACTGGAAGCTGTCAGCACCCGCAGCGTGAGCCCACATCTGCAGCACAGCTCTGCACGTGATGCTCCCCCACCTAGAGCAGAAGGATCATGTCACGCTCCAGGCCAGCTGCCTTTGCAATTTTGTCCTGTAAAACCCAACCTATCTGGAGCTACAGAAAACACAAAATCAACTACAAAAAGCAGCACGTCTTGTACTGTTCCCAGCAAGAAACTCTCAGCTCTCCAGCTCCCCCTCCTTTGTCAAACACAGGAAGCTCGGCTGAACAGAGCTGCTTGTGCCTCACAAGCCAGGGCAAACATCACAGGTTGCCTCCTGTGCAGGCAGCGCCATCTCCAATCCTCTGCCACACATCTTCCAGGCTCATTAAATACTATAAAGCACTCAGAGGATCACAGCGGAACAGCTACATGATGAGGGTAAGGTAACGAGCAACGCGTGGCACGTCTGCAGCGCTCGAGCCCGTGGTTCTGCAGACACGTCCCCCGGCTGTAATGCTGCTCCCACCAGCCCTCGTCCATCTCCCGCAGCCGAGGAGATGCAGGGGGGATGCTTCAGCCAGCTGTGCAACCCTGTGAGGTACCAGCGTAGCGATGCTCTTTGCAACTTAAATGTACCCAAAAATAGCACCAAGGTTCTGAAGCACTTGAGATGACTAATTCCCATTTCCAAGGGCACCTTCCCAGAAGCCGCACCCAGCACTTCCACAGCCGGTAGACACTTCCCCTCCCTTCCCCCACCAAGCCCACGCACGGCCTGTCACAGGGGCTACTCACCAGGTGTCGGACTCCATTCCAGGTGTGGTAGGAGAGGGGGAAAGCCAGAGCAAACTTAGCAGAGTAGATGAGAGCAGGCCCCAGGCTGAGCGACTTCACCACAGCCAGGTAGTGGGGAAACTGTTCTGGGAGCAGCAGGGCAGCCAAACTGAAGAGGGAGACTCCTGAGAAAGACAGAGCCCACAGGTCAAGCCAGCAGAAGCATTATCAACCCCTTGCTGCCTGCAAGGAGCCCCAGGCCACCTCTATGCCTCTGGTTTGGTGACATGGCCTGAACCACCATCAGCTCATGGCAGCCTGCGGAGGAAGGAGGAGGGCGAAGGACTCTGTCTGGTGGCAGTGCCATCTGCACTGTGACAGTGTACCCTGGGGTGCTGAGGACTCAAACTGGGGCAGCAACGCACCAAATCTGGGTCCTGCACCAGGGACTGCATTAGTCATACCACACCCAGAGCCCAAACTGGCATGAGCTCATGCAATTGCAGCAAAACTAGTCCAAATTCAAGGTTAAGGGGACAAGAAAGTCTGGTAACATAAGGTGGCAGCTCTTCAACGAAACCCCCAGACCCACATCTCGGGACAGAAACCCCTCCGCCACCAGCCACCGACACAGGCAGTCATGTAGCGAGGCTGCCTCAGCAGGAACCACAAAAGGAAGCTTCTCCGCAGCAGCTTCTCCTCCTCATTTCTAGGCCAACCCTCATTTCAAGAGGGTTTCTCCAGATGGTGCTGCCAAAACAATGGGAAGGATGGCAGCCTGCAGTCAGCCGAGTCGCGATTCACCCTCCGCTCAATAGCGCCTGATTACACTGCGGCACGCTAGCTTGGGCGCCCGGGCTGAGGCCGGCTCTGGCAGCGCGAGTCGACCAGCTGCCTCCTCGCTCAGCCACTTGTCTCCTCAACGGCCTTTGTGTTCGCCCTGCAAGAAGCGCAGGAAGTCAGAGGCTTCTGTAATTACAGGCCTTGACGGAGGGGAGTTGAATACTTCCCCCTCCTCCTCCTGGCTGCTGAGCTGTGGTCGGCAGAAGCGATGTTTCTTCGTGCTTGATTGGCCTGGGAAGGGGACGATTTCCCCTCTGGCAGAGACTGATGAATCGGAGCAGAAAGGCAACAGGGAACCTGCCAGCTCAGCCCATCTGACAGCAAGCTGGACGGGGACTGCGGCCCATGGGGCCAGGCACATCCCAAGCTCCTGGAGATAAAATCCCAAAGCAGGGTGGTGCCAGCATGGCTGCCTTGCGGTACCCTGGATCTACGTGCAGAGCCGGGCACGCAGCCACCCCGCAGGAGCCAGCCGGGCTCCCGGGGTGCACACCTTGCTGTGCTCAGGGCAGCCAGTCGTTGCTGCTCTCCTGCAGAGGATGCATCCTGGTCTTCACAAGGCAGAGGTGGGCACAAGCCAGCTGGCCTGGGAGAAGCGGAGCCTGGGGCAGAGCCGAGCCCTCGCCAGGGCTCTGCCGTGCTAATACGGGAGCAGGAGGGCATGTGGGTGCCCCTTTCTGAGAGCCCAACTCCCAGGCCCTCACAGAAGCCAAGGCTGAGGTTAGGCTGCAGCCCTCGCTGCTCCCTATCAGTCTGCGGAGTGAAGAACGCCAAGTCCTCAGCCCTGAAAATCTTTTCTGAGCCCCTTCACCCTCTGCCCTTCTGCAAACACCAACCCAGCTCCCCCTCCTCAATAGGGGCTACCAGAGATGCACCTTCCTGCTGCCATGTGAAGGCATTAATGGAAATAAAACAGGCTTTCACAGTTAAGATATCCTATCCCTCAGTCAAACCATGCAAGTCAAATTGCTGGAGGTGATGCTGGCATCACCTTCTCCCCACCAGGACCTCTTGGAAAACAGCAGCCACTCCCACGAAACTGAGAAACACCACCTGCACTACAGAAAACCCTCTGAGCTCTCCCTGTCAGCCTTTCCCTCACAGAGTGTCTCCTGTAAGGATAAACCAGCAAAACACAGCCACGGAAGAGGACTGAGAACTGGAGTAGCTGACCAGCCTTTTCCAGGCTGGGGGAGGCCTGGAAGAAAGGCACCAGGCCAAGCCAAGTGCGGGAAAAGCTTTGAAGAGGTTTTAAGTACGGGGGAAGCATCGCTCCTTTTGCAGGACTGGAGCCACTCACAGCATAAAGAGGACCCAGGGACACAGAAACGGGGATGGGGAAATACTGGGGGCAGAGAAGGCAGAGGACAAAGTGCAGGTTTCCCAGGAGAAAACCTGTTGCTGAAGGTGGGGACAGAGGGGAGAAAATGTCCGCCTGGAGTCACGTCTCTGAATGAGTCCGAGGGGTCTTCCCTTCCGCAGCCCCCACCCTCCGTCACCACGAGCAGGTGGGAGACGCACGCACCTAAGCTCAGCGCAACGCCGGTGCCCCGGTGCGTGATGGACATCGCCATGGGCAGGGACCACCTGAAAAACAACCAAGCTCATCAGCAAAACAGGGCACAACACCAGGGAGGCCTCCGACGCTGCGAGACAAAGCACAGCCCATCTATTCCTAGACAGCTCTGTGCTGCTGGGCGGTTATTTCTGCACTCGGAGTTATTCAAGGAATCCAGCCAGAGCAACAGGGGAGAGACAGGGGAATTTGCAGAGGCAGCTCGGGAATGGCAAATGCCACTGGCACGAGTTTGGGAAGGGGAAGGGTGTCTGCTGAGAAAGCTTAAAGGGAGATGTAACAGGAGAAGACTGTAATGCTCCCACAGTTGAGGAACAAAGGGGCAGAGTTCGGGCATCCAGGCTCACAGACAAAGGAGAGAACCTGGAAAAGTGATGGAGGTGTCCCCAAAGAAGCCATCACCTCTCTGGGGAGGGAACCTGAGAGCCGGGAACTGGCCTCCTGCCTCCGACCCCGAGGGCTGCCAACTCCGCAGCAGGACACACCGTTGTGCACAACCACCCTTTCAGCAGAACGCTGCCCTGCCCACGCACCCTAAGGCACAGCTCCGAGGAAACTGTCCCCTCTGCAACACCCTGTATGAAAACAGTGAGTGTCACCAGCTCCGTGGGGGAGGCTGTGATTCCCCCCCGACCGCTCAGACTGTTCACAGCGCAATCTGGAGGGTCTCCGTGTCCTCTGCCTGAAGTGACAGCGGGAACACGCACTGCCTTCCCACCCAAGGGTGCCTCCGGGGACGGGAGCCAGAGCCCAGAGGTGCCCCAGTGCGAGGCTGAGGAGGCCAAGAGGCTCTTACTTGTAAATGGTGATGTGAGGGGACAAGGGACGATTGGACTTGGTGTTCTTGTCCCAGAAGTGGGCCATCTCCTCCTTGGCCGTTGTTCCCATGGGGACAATGCTGCAAAAGAAGAGGACAGGGGAGCTGTGGGGAGATGGGCAGCATTTTACCCCTGCCCACTCTGCCAGACAACGCTGCGGCAGCTTTCCCTCTCACAGGACGCACGCTCCTGGCTGACCTTGTCTACAGCAACATAAAGAACAGCTCCAGCTGTGCACGGACACGGGCGAGGAGAGGATCGCTGCCAGCTCTCCCAAGTGAATAATAACAGTACACAGGATGGGAAGCTGCTGCACTGGAATCCACTCAGCCAGCACAGCCGAGCCACCCCCCAGCACCACCCAAATCAGGGTATAGCATATCAGATAACACATTATATAATACTGATAACATGCAACCCGCTCTTTACTGCCACGGTAATTGCACACTGTACCAAATAAAGAGCTTGTAATTTAATGTTCCTGAGATTACACAGCAATTACACTTACAGCTCAATTTAGCAGAAAATAACTATTTCTCCTTAAGCCCAGCAGCACGAAGCACAGGCACAAGAGGGCTTCTGTGGCTGCCATCACTCCTTGGGTGCAAAGCTGTGGCGCAGAGCAGCACAGAGGCGTGGCAGGGGTACTGCCGCCCCAGCGAGAGACCCAGACCCGCCTCAGCAGCCATCCAGGCTCTCCCTGCATCCCCATCCACGAGCCCCAGCCCCTCTGTAAATCAGCCGTGCCCTCGCGGTGGCACAAGGTGGGAAGTGCCCAGCCAACACATGGCATGGATTGACCAGAATTACTAAATGGATGGAGCACAGGCATGCCCCAAAGCCTTAGACGGGATCCCTTGGGGAAGAACTTAACCCTGTTACTCTCAGTAAAACCTTGGACTCACTGTCGCACAGAAAGCACCGGGCCAAGCCGAGCCAGCAGGCATCGCCGACCGACACATCTGCAAGAGAGAGGATAGAAAGGCTTTGTGAGTGCCAAATAAACGCCTGAAAATGCCTGCAAGATGAGGCCAGGGAAGGATTCGCCACTTCAGCATTTTCTGTCTTAAAATCAATCTTAACACGAGAGGATCTGGGCTGTTCCTCGACAAATCTCTCTCCTACACTGAGCTCTTAACTGGAGTCTCCAGACTCTGCCCAGGGGTTCACTCTTCACGACACCCTGTAATTAGTCTGCTCAGCTGTAATACGGTGCTTGTAAGACAGACACAAACAGCATTCTAAGCTCACAGCTACGCTGAGGCAGTCCATTTTTCACTCTCACTACAGCAATTATTGGGGCGGGCGGCACACGTCCCCAGAAAGGCACATCTGCTGAGCTCCACAGAAAGGGCTGGTTCAGGCCACCGCTCTCCACAGGTCTGAGATGAAGACAACACCTCCTCTTCCTCCAAACCCTTGTTTTCATTACAGCATTTCAGCACTGCCATTCGTTAAGCTCCAAGATCGGCAAGATGGGAGGTCACTGTCAGAGCCCAGCGTTTCAGCCGTGCCAAGGCTCAGGGCGGGAGGTAAAAAGGGATTTTGTGGTGCCCCAGAGTGGGAGCCGCTCTCTGCAGAGTGATTGTAGTAACTGCGATTCTGACATCCAAGGGCACCTCTCCAGGAACGGGGACGAATGGGCCCCCAGCCCACTGCAGCACGAGCATTTGCAGATGTGGGCTGGAATCTGCAGCGCCCACTCCTCTCCAGCACCAAGCCTAGCAGGCAGCGCTGCCTTTCCTGACCGCACGAGAACGAGGTGTGTAAGAACGTCTGGTGCACTCTTCTGCAGCACAATGACAAACACTAATTAATCTTCCCAAACACACAAGCATCTGTACCAGCATCTCCTGCTGTTTCACCAGCAGCGGTAGATAAATGAAGCTCTGCTGCTCTTCAGTTATCCTACAGCCAGTCTCAAGGACATGGCAGGAAAAACATCTGGAGGTCAGCTCTTCACCAGGTGTAAATGCAAAACAAAAGTCATTATTATTAACCACTCTGAGTTCCTGTGTAAATGATTGTTAGGATGTTTCCTTTCAAAATCCTCCCTCGCGTTCAAAGGCTGGACTTGAAACACAGCAGGCTCTTAGGAAGGCGTCCCAGATGGATGCATGAATTTTAAGCAACACAGAATCCACCCCGCGCTGCAGGGCAACATTTCTGATTGAAACCCCTCCTCTGAACCATACCTGGTCTATCAACACCCTCCCTGAAGTGCAGCCTGACAGCTGGACCGAGTGCTTCAGGAGAATGCAGCAATGGCTGAGCCCAGCCAAGCCTCCTCCAAGCCCACCATCACATCCATCCCAGCGCAGCCGGCAATGGATCCCCCAAGGAAAGTCTCAGGGAACACACGGGAGCATGCACCACCAAGCGCAGCTCACACACTTCCCAAGCCATAGGGTTTCAGTCCATCATAAATGGCATTGCCACCTCCCAGCCCCCCAGCTTTCAGCACCAATTCTCACAGCTTAGCCAGACACAGAGAACCAGCTCCCTGCTCATCCCGAGCCCCCGTGGTCCAGTGCCGGCTGCCACCTCCCAGCCCCTGGGCAGGGGGGAGGAGGTGAACGATAAACCTCTACCCACAGACCACTAATGATTTACACACCTTGCTCATGCTCCCCTCAGTCCTCTTTTCCAGATTAAAAGGCCCAGCCTACTTCATCTCTCCCTGAAGAGAAGCTGCTCAGCACCTCTTCGGGGGGCTTGGGCAGTGGAAGAGGGAGGGCTGGCTCTGAATCACACATAATATTCAAAACAAGAATAAAATCTGCAACACGTTTGCATTTTTTCAAAGCTAAACTCCCCAGCAAGAACTCCCCATCCTCTTGGCTCAATTTTAATTTTTTTTTCAGATGCAAAGCGTTACATTTTGCTTCAGTGCAAATACTGCTTGCAGAACACAGCCCTCCAGCTAAGCAATCAAGGTCACACTGTACCAAGGACCTGTCCTCTTCATTATTTATCATCTCTAAGATGTTGCATCTTCTCCAGCTCTCCCTCCATTAACTTGCATTTCCTTCCAGATCACTGATAAACATGTTCTTTTAAAAAGATGAACTAGCCCTAAAAAAGGATCCTCCATGCCCCCGCTGAGAGCTTCTCGCAGCACCCCAGCCAACTCCCGCTCTGCCCTGCGCCCGAGGGGGGTGCAAAGACTCAGGGGACCCCGGACGGTGTTAATTATCGGGGACTTCACAGAGCATACCCCACAGCACGGGGCTGGAGAAGGACGAGATGGCTGTAAACACCCAGCAGTGGGACAGCACAGGCTGCGTGCACCCCACCATGCAGCTCCGTTAGCTCAGGAGAATTTTGGGAGTCGCAGCAGACAGATCCAGAGCAGCATCAGCTCAGCGTCACATCGATAGACATCGTTAACATTTATCCTACGAGACAGGTCTATAAAAATCACTTGGATTTCACCACAGAAGAGGCAAATGAGAAGCGATTATATATGCTTTTTCATCTGACAAGCAGAAGCAGACACGAGATGAAGTTATCAGGCACAGCCTTCAAACCAGAGCAAGCGACATCTCTTCTGTTTTCCAAGGAGCAGCTGCGGGGCGCCCGCCCCAGCAGGTATCAGAGCCTTCCACCGACCCTGCCTTTAAACAAACCCATACACACAACAAAGAGCTTTCCACAAAAGCATGACGGCTCCAACCACTGCTAGAAAGAGAATACATTAAGAGAACGAAATCCCAAACACTATCTCTAGGCTGATATCAGAGGAGAACATCTGAAAGGGGGGGGCTGGGATGGGGACGGTCACAGCCTTGAGGCACAGAACTTTCTGGTGGGGATGGCACATGGGAAGAGGCACCTTCAGGCCAGGCGAACACAATGCCCTTCCCCATGGCTGCTCAGCACCACAGGCACAGCAGGACACGCTCCCGGACGGGACCACTGGGCTCCAGTGAGGCCACCAGCACCCTGCTGGGAGGCCCTGTGACGGGGGGACACCCCGAGTGCCGGCTGGGGTAACATGGATGTTTGTCCACCCTGCCCAGGCCACCAAGAGCCAGAGGGGCGAGGGGGGGGACTGCATGCGGGGAGCAGGGAGCAGCAGGGCTGCCCTCCTCCACAGCACCAAGCTGCTGGCCAGGCCCACTGCCAGCCGATCTCGGTGCCGCAGAGCGCCCAGGCCTTGGTCCCTACTGACAGCTGCACCCGGGGCTCGCTGCGGTGGGGGGCTCGCTGCGGCGGGGGGCTCGCTGTGGCAGAGGCTCGCTGTGGCGGGGGCTCGCTGCGGCGGGGGGCTCTCTGCGGCGGGGGGCTTTCTGCGGT
>Ga0065711_1044764_pt1 | contig 13896 bp, 3 predicted proteins | sample Hoacrofraction12_FD_59098 | JGI IMG/M metagenome (GOLD analysis project Ga0065711, IMG submission 59098) | Hoatzin crop microbial communities from Cojedes, Venezuela - Epithelial fraction 12 v2 (version 2) | ecosystem: Host-associated > Birds > Digestive system > Esophagus > Crop | place... | reverse complement strand
TTTTTTTTTTTTTTTTTTTTTTACTGCACAGCATCTTGTTTATACAAAACAAGCTCTGCCCCTGACTTTTAACTTGAAAGCTATGAAACTTGGACAAAATATTTCTGGAAGAAGTTTCATTTAAGACAGCACAACAACACTGAAGTTAGAAACATGTTTGTGTCTTTTTTTCATGACTAGCCCATGTCTATTCTCTATGAAATTGATGTCAAAAAAGTATTATATATTTTCAGCGGGAAATAGAAGGCTGCCCTCTACTATCCTTGTCAGGACGTCGTATCCCTTTAATCATACTTTTCATTTCAGTACATTGAAATTTCCGTTACCAAGGACAACATCATAAATAAAAGTGTTTGTGAAATTTTTACCTGCAGCTTCCTAACTTTGTGCATTAAGCATGAGACTAGCAGAGAGGTGGTCAAATGTGAAAATTTATAATCATTTATTACGTACGGCTGAAGCGAGAAGGGAATAAAAGCGTGAAGGCATACATCTATAAACTGGAGCAGAAAAGCTTAAATGAAAAGTAAAGTGAATTTCTGTGTCTTGTCATAAAGTAATGAGAAGCTAGAGCTTTATTCATAGCAACCCAAGATGCATTTACTCTCAATCTAGCTTTAGCAGTAAATGCTTCCCTGATGTATTGCTTCAGGCTTACAAAGAAATATTTGTGCTCTACATAATAGTATAGTTAGGAGAATTACTGCATGGCTGAGGAGATTCTATAAAGGTTTATAGCTGGTGGTGTTACTGTAATTTAATCACAATGTAGCTAATGTAGTACTTTAATATCACAGGTTACTTTTTTATTTACCATTTATTAGTAACTGACAGTCAATCATCACCACATCATAAACAAATCATCCACGATTCTATAGGATCCCTGAAGTTCCAGAACGGATGCACTGTAGCTCTTGCATGTGCTCCATAATGAGCTAAACATCAAATTATTTTTTAACAGACTAATCATGTAAGTTAGGGTTCTTGTTTTCAGTCCATCAGCCAAAGAAAATGTTTCACATCATGAATACAATTAGTGTGCGTATTGTACATAGATGTGTGAGGTAACGCACCAGTCCACTACAGGCAATACTGGAGAAAAGAATACTGGAGAAAAATATGAAGAAGACTCAGGCAAAACACACTGTGTATAGGAATTTGCAGATATTGATGAACAGGTGTATACAGACTACAGATTATGAATTTCAGACACCATTTTGGTAGGATTACTCTGCTTTGTAAATTGAGGAAGTAAATGTAGCTAGTAAATGTAGTACAGTCCATCCAGTGCTCTGGAGGCACTGAGATCTCAACACATGTTTTGTGATAAGAATGATTTATATGATTTTTTCTTTACTGTCCTTTTTTAGATGCACTGTAGAATCGACTTACCCCAGTTTTGTGTTATGATCAGCTTTTAGTACAGAATCACAGCATTGCATCTGAAGTTGCTTCTGCTAGCAAAATTAAATGCTGATGGGAACTTTTAAAGTATTGCTCCTTTTGGGCTGAAAATTGTGGTTCTCCCAAGACTCTAAAGACACTCTGGTCTTTTAAATGCAAACAAAACCTTTGTTTTTTTCAGTACTCTCTAGCTGTAGGGGAATGACTAGTCACCAGCATCAGACTGCCACTTTGGTTGATACGTAGTAGTAATAACCCACACAAAGATGTATGTTTGTAGGCTGCTGGTCCATGTCCTGGGTACGCTGCACAGAAACACACCGAAGACCAAGTGCCTTCAATCACTAGAAAGGTTTGCCAGTAAGTCTAGTAACGCATGCCCTGTCATGGCTTATTGCTGTTAGAATATGTCTCTTTAAATTAAAATTTCATGCAATCTACTCTTTCATGGTGAAAAACACTTCCTAGAAAAAACTTGTAAAATATTTGGAGGAGGTAGATGGGGGGGAACAAAACTGCTTTGCTATTAGCTAGATTAGAATATGAAATCTCCTCTTCCATTCAACATTGCATTTTTGTGTCTGCATGTTCTCCAGACTAATGGGACATTTCCAAGTATTACATCTGATGTAAAAGGAATGCTGTTGCTTTGACTTTTCTCAACTAACTTCAAAAAACCCCACAAAAACAAAACCCAAAACAAAAACCCCATGTTGCTATTACAAGACCCTGTAAGCACTGTTTTCCTTAAAATCACTGTACCAGTCTTTCAGGTCATAGTAAACGCTTGAGTTTATTTACATATTTTATTGACCCTTTGCTATAAGAGTTTCTGAAAAGGAACCTGAATCACTGTTGTCTGCCCTTGTAGTTAGCTCAAGTAAATTGACAGTTGTGCCATGCACAGCCAAATGAAAATGGCTACTGCATCTTTAAACACAGAATTATTGGTAATATGCAAAAAACCCAAACAAACAAAAATAAACAAAAAAAACAAACTGTAAAAGAAAGACACTAGTAGAAAATCATATTAATTTCTGTCTTTGTCTTCCTTTTTGCTTTTCAGTGGCTGTCTGCAGCCACTTTCAGTGCTTCCTTGAGTGGTCAGCAAAGATCCAATTTAAATTGCACTGAGATGAATTAGTTTTTAGACATTGTGTGATATTCTAACCATCGTCGTACCTCTTACGGGCATTTTCTGGTTAGATTAGCAATGGATTGAATAGCAGATACTAACCTCTATTTTGAAAGGAGGATTTAATACCAGATGCATTCAATTAATACCTTCCTTGTGCAGATATCCTATACATAGCCTGTATTGAATCTTGAAAGCTGTAGAACTATTGTTTCTTTCACAGTTATCTTTTAAGAATTATTTTGCTGGCTAGGTTCGGGACTAAGTTGCTGGTATTTAGCCCATCTGTTGCAATCTATTTCTATTGCACCTGTCTGAGCAGCCGGATATAGTCTCCTACTTGATGCTTTTCTGCTCCTCTTCTTGTCCGACTCTTTCCTTTCCTCTTGTCCTCCTTGCCTTTACTCACAGACCTTCTGATAATGTTGCCCCCGTGTTGCTTAGTACCTCATCTGGAGTGGCTGCTTTCCTTTTCTTGCTAACCACATCTGTAATGTTAATGAGGACTGACACTGTGAGCAGAGTGGGAAGGCTGGCACAAAAATGTTCCATGATAGTTATGGATGGTCAATAAGAACTGAAAGAGGTGATGAAAAGGAAAGTGAGATGATACTTTGGAATATAAGACTTAGAATCACTGCTTTTCATAAAATACGTTGAGTGTTCTGTCTCATTTGCAAACTAATGTGGAAATAGACCTTACTTTTTTTTATTACTATTTTAAATTAGCTTAGCTGAATTATGCATTATCTAGCACTGGCCAGAAATGAAAACTCTTTTCAACAGAAATGATGTGTGAACTTGCATCAAATTTTCAGACTGGTTTTCTCAAAGAACCTTGAAAATGTGGGTTGTTTTCAGGTGTAAATAATTTGTTTTAACATGCTTATCCTTTTAAAATCCACTCATTTTAAATATACTTTTGTGAGGTCTTTAAAAATTCCAAAAAGAAGCCAAATGAAATTTAAATATTTCCTTTTTTTCCTTACCTGCCCCCAATTAAATGTTTTTGTTTATTTTGCCATGAAAACTGAGAACATATGCATTTTGGGTCAATCCCAAAGTAGCAATTAATTTCAGTGCCTATTTTCAGACAGTGATTGAAAAATCAAATATTTATACAGCCCTACAGTTATATAGGCTTTTTTTGTAAGGTAAAGTGCTTCAAGTTCTTTTTATTAATTATACCTGAGACTCCGTTTTATGTTTAGTGTTTCTCAATTTTTTTCTAAAGGTCAGCTACCATCATCAGCTGAGCAGTTTAAAGCTTCATTGCACAGTATGCAGGAAAACTACAAAGAGTCCTTCAAAGCACCTAAGCACAGTGGTTTTTACTCTAAGTGCAACAACTCATGACTGAAAGCAAAATTTCAAGGCATATTTGGAACCCAACCTACAATATAAATCAAAATAGTTGAGGTAACTTGATTATGCATAAGAAATCAGAACCCATCGTGGCTTTCACAATCACGTGGCAGTGTTGGCTCATAAAACAACTCAAATTGTAAACTGAACATATTTGCTATGGAACAACCAAGAGAAAGGAAGCATGATCTTCGGAAACTATTTTCACGTTAACATTTTTAGACTTAAAATAAATTTCTAAGTTTCTCTCTCAAAACAGTGCAGTGTATATTTGACCCCTGGATCTTTGGTTTGGAAACACCTGGCTTTTTCCTTTTTTTATCTTAATTATTATCCTTTTGAAAACATAAACTGGAAGTTACAAAACTAATATTTGTAACTTTTTTCACATTGTTATGTAAACTAGACCCCATCTTGCAAGCAAGTATTAAAAGACAGAAAAACAGGCAGGGGTGAAAAAAAACCTCACAACTCTGCCTATGGGTAGTTGCTTATTCTGCTAAGATTTCGATCCACAACCCTAATATCAGTAAGTTAAGATATGGTTTTGAATATAATAGTGATTATCATGGGTCCATCAGAGATTTCACAGATCTGCAACAGTAGCTAAGAGTCTGTCATTTTGAAATTTATTTTGAAATCGGTACAACTGAGATGTCTGAAGACCTCTGTAGATCTAGACCTAAATGATTATTACCTCTCACAGAAATTCAGAACCAATACAAGTATGCCATACCTTGTAAAAGGTAGCATTCAAATAATTTCTGATAACCAATTTTTCATGACCATGTTTTACACTTGTTTTTAAGGCAGTTACTTTTGCATCAGCAGTGGGGGCGCAGTAGTATCTGAAAGGCCACAGATACCATGATCTCCCTCTAGGTCAGTATTATTCAAGAGAAGGATTCACTGACCTAGCGCTGGAGGAGCTACAGACAGGACTTGGGGCTGTCTTTATGCCCTTTTCTAATCATTCAAGGAGGGGGCTGTACCAATAACTGTACTGTGGTGTGCCAAGAGCCTTCCCTGTACTCCGGCAAAACTGTCCGTTGAAAGCCCAAATGGGCTTCTGCTAATAAAGGAGGGCAGCATCAGGAACCTAAAGTAATAGGAAAAGATGTATTTGGCATGAGGCCTCAAATCCTGTGTTTCTTTTACAGTGTATCTCCACATCTAATCCAAACAGAATAGATCTGATGTGAAAAATGAGGCGGAGGATGTGGCAAAACTGTTCAGTCACATAATCAGGAGATTAGCTCTATGGGAAACAGTGTCTATCATGAATTCGTCTGACTGGAGAGAATTTAGATAGAGAGCTTTTATGAGTTTTTTTTTAGGCTAGAATGAAATCTAGGATGAATAACACTCCATCTAGAATGTGTGAAAATATATGTGTATCTTGACATCATAAAGGAATATTTTAAGCAATATAGATTCTGTCTAGAGTTATAGCTTAAAAAAATCCAACACAATCATTAATCATAAGTAGTTATGACTGTAAAGGTTTTGTTTTAGTAAAATAAGAATGCTTAGGATAGCATCTGAGCAGCTGTTCTAAATGCTTTCAGATTTGTGGAAAAGATCCTGTTGGTCTGAATGGGCAACACTAGGGTGTTTTTTAGCCATTGGCTGTAGGTTCATAGGGCTCTGCCTGTTGTCTCTAAGGAGCCCAAGAAAAGAAATTTAGAAAAGTGGATACTGCATTCAGTATAGTTCACTGAAGTTTTTTTGGGGTCTGCAGATTGAGAGAAGCTGTAACCTTAGGCTTTAAATTACTACACAGCAACAAGGAGGGCAATACACATCAGCTTCCAGCACATGTTACAGCCTTGGCATCTTTTGCAATGCATATATTTGGTTTTGTATACAAGGTGGAGAAATACTTGCAAATGACAATAATACCAGGATTACACTTTGACTGAATTCTAGCTTCTTATAGAGCTCTTACAGTGATTCTTATCGTATAAGCTGCACCACTGTAATTCTAAACATTTCATTTCGTAAGAAACAGATTTTTCTCCCCTCTACTCACATCTAACAATATTGTAATGCCTGTGAGTGGTCTAGACTAAATTTGCTAATCATATTGTGAGATGCTAGTAAATGTAAGGAATAGAGAATTTAGCTCGATGTGGTGTGGAATCAACATTTTTTTGCAACACATAACAAGTTACAAATAGGTTTTGTGCTTATTTGTACGGGTGTTGTTTTGGGTGGAGCAGACCAACCTTTAGAACGAGAATGTAATGTAATTTTTTTTCAATACAAAAGGTGTTGAAAAGATATTATTGTTTTAAAGAGATTGTTTTAACTTCGAGAATTTTTTTTATAAAATGAGAAAGTGTGGGTTTATAACAGAGGAAGTCACCTCTGAGCTGATGACAATTGCAAGGGACAGATGGCAGTTGGAAGGAAATAAAAGCTGGTAAAAGTAAGCAGGTAGAATGAAATTTGCAGTTCTTTCCCAACAGCCAGTATTTTAAGCAAAATGTTGTACAGAAAGAGACTTTTTGTACAGCAGTGGAATCATTCAATGGCATAGCGAGACCAAGCCCTGAGTACACACTAATACTTTTTCAAACCTCTTTGTGTGTATTTACGTGAACAACAGACTACTGAAACAAACAGAAGCATGGCAGTCTCCTTTGTCTCTCTGTGACTGGAGCTGTAATCTGGCTTTAGATTTTTGATGTATATGGTGATGGTGTGCTTATGGTAATTAACTTGATCAGGAAAAAAAAAAGGCTTCATGTCTTGGCTTTGCATGCAGTCATTACACTTCAAAAAAAATCTTGATTTGCACAGTGTAACTCTGAAAAGAAGAAACAGAAGCAGGAAACCTTTTTATAGCATGGTAAATTTCTGTTAAAAAAATCCTGTATCCCTGACTGATGATTACAGACTTACTGCAAAGGTTAAATTGTCCTTTTTACAGACAGGTAGAAAAAAGGACCCTGGTAACATCAAAAAGTAGATCAAAAGAGGCTTATCTAGATGCTCCAGTAGGATCTTGGTAAGGTGGTTAAAAGAAAAAAAAAATCTGTCAAATCACATACGTAAGTCACATCAGAAATTTGCTATATCTGCCATATGGTAGCTTATTCTGACACCTAAACAATCTGCCCTTGCTTCAGCAGAGAGGTGGGCAAAGCACCTGCATAAATCCCTTCCAACCTTTTTTTTAAAAAAAAAAGTAATCTGAAAATTTCCTGTCGTTCTAAATATACCTTAGTGTGGGGAGGTTGCTGCTGACTTTGTCTAGAACAAACCTCAGGGTAGGCTTATGTCTGGCAACACAGAACGCTAGTTTGTTAAGACTGTGGAGAATCTGTGCTGCTTTTTTGATATACTAGATCCCAGCTATTCTACTGTACATATTACGTATAATTTCATCTAAACTAACCTATGTGGCCCCTTAGCAGCATGTGTTCCTGAGAAGGAAACGTGCTATAGCATCCCTCGTAACCAAGGTGGGAGCTTTTTGTCATTAATGTTTACAGGTTATGATAGTCGGCCATTCATCTGGCTAAAATCAGATTTTTCAACTCTTGCTGCTCCCTTCCTTAAAAGTGGTTGAACTAGTGTTTCAAAAGTCATTGTTGCTTTCTGAATCATCAAAATTTCTATGGATAAAAGACAGACTTTCTGTTTCAGGCTATTTGTTGATATCCTATTCATTATGGGACAGATTTGTCTTTGTAGCAATGCATACAGAACAAAGCCTGAAAACCTGTTTGTGTGCTTCCTTTCTTGCAGAGTCTCTTTGTGCGGCATCCAGAGGGAAACTCTGCCTACCCATCTCTGCTTCATCTGACATCAGTGGAAGTACCCTTCTAACAAGGCTCTGAACTAAGGAAGTATCATCTGCTTCTGTACACATCCAAGGAAAAGAGAAATAAATCTCCAAGGCCATACCAAAGAATCTTTTACAGGGTAGGTTGCTGATTTGCTCCAGGGCTTTTGCTGTGACCGTTTATTACTACCAAATTTCTGAGGATCTGTTAATTTGGTAGCATTACAAAATTTCTGCTTGTTCTTTTCAACTTTTAGTTTTCATAGGCAGAAAATCTGAATCAAAGTCACATTGTCCCCTCCTGTTTGCCAAGTCTGCAAGTACTAATTTAAGTGATAACTACAAGAGCTGAAGTAGTTGCTTGTGGGACAGTGACTTCAAAATTTCACTGCAGTACCATTTCAAATGTCAAACTTGGTAACTGTTGAAATGAAGATTTCTAACTTCTTCATCTATGGTAGAAAAATCCTGTAATTTTGTAATGTGGTATCCTTTGCATTAACCCTGATGACGTATGACAATTTTCCTGAGGCTCATAGATTCTAGTGCTGCTCTGCATTTTAAAACAAACAGAAAACCCCTAATCTATCCTTGCCAAGATAATTTCTAATTCTTGTAGGATTACAGGAAGACTGCTTGTGTGAGTAAAAGAGTTCTATTTGCAAGCTGCAGTTTTCATTGCCGCAATACAGTTATTTTTTAACTTCTTAAAAAATAAGCAGAATTAGTTCAGTGTAGCTGCATATGATCTACTCTTGTCCTCTCGCATCTGGCAGAAAATTTCTTGCAACACAAATTTTTTCAGTGATGGAAATTTTAAGTTCATACTAGAGGCATTCTTTAAAATACTGAATTGGTTTTATTAGCTATTAATTTACTGAGAATGAATTTAATTAATTTTAATTCTTCTACAATTCTTCTATGTAGTGTTTATGTGCATATTTTGCTAATATGGTTTTATTTAATTGACCTTTTGAAGCATTTCAGTATGGATTTTAGCAAGAGAATTCTTAAAAAAATCCTTTTTAGTTATGTCAAACAAATGAAAGATCAAAGGCTTAAAAATTAACAGGAGAAGGATGAAGTAATTCCATATACTTGAAAATGGGTATGTTTAAAAAGTGCTGAAATTCAAAATATTAAAAGATCAGTGTAACTTTCTCCATCACACCAACAAATGATTGGGGTTTTTTAATCTTGAATGAAATATCCTGTTTATAAAAGGAAGCTTTTAGGAAATGCCAAATAGTAACAGATTGAAAGACAAATGTTAAAACTGGGGAAAGAAACTTCTGATAAAAGAACTGCCATGCAGGTTTTTGTTGCCCTAAAGCAGAACTTCTGATAAGAGTGTCAACTTTCAGTGGTACCACCCGAATTGGAACAGATCCTGACGAACTTGCTAAAGATTAGAGCTGTCCATAGACTGATTTATTCAAGATAGCAAGGACAATTCTGTTAAGACCTGCCAAATGTAAAAGCTGAGCAATCCATTTACGCCCTGCACAGAGTGACAAATAGAACTGTAATTAAGCACTCAGCAGTTCTGTTCTTCAATCTCCAGAAGGCAGCATTGCAGCTCAGCCGAAGGTTCTTAACTTCTAGTTGACGCCTACCAACAACATGTCCTACTTTTCAACAAGACTTGAAAAATGACAGGTGTGCTTGTATGCTCCCTTTTCTCTATGCATGGCCAGTTTTTCTGTCTAGAAACCTTTAACCTTTCCCAGGCATAACTGACTTTATTCTGTGTTTATATGCTACTCTGCATAATTTGGTTACAGTTCCTCCGGGTGTTCATACGTGCTATCAGAACGCAAAGAAAAAATACAAATGTGCCTTCTGTGCTTCTTAATGAAGGATACATATATATTTTAATCCAAACAGACGTAAGAAAGACTTCTGGATAAAATTGCTAGCTTGATCACAACAGTGCTTAATTCCCAGAAGCCAAAGAACATCTGACCAGCCTGAGCAACTGAACGGTTGAGGCAGCAGCTCACAGAACCATACTGTGGGTAACACCACAGCCCACTGAAGAGAGCAGCTCTTATTTTTTGCAATTAATGAGCTAAAGAAATTGAACTATCAATTATGTAAGACTATATTATTTTAACATTTCAAATCACCCGAGGATCTTTACCCCTTTGTTTTGATCTCAGACGGACCACAAACTATCCTGTACAGGTAATTGTTCAGTACAGTGTCCTGTGGAAAACTACCCCTCGTTATCCGTTGTGGGTACCAAGCTCTCGTAACTCTCTACAAGTAATAAGTAAAATCCTTGTTGGGCTGATTCAAATAGCATAATTTATTGACATTAAAGGAAACCCCCACCCCACCATCCCCAAATGATAAAACAAGACAAAAAAAAAAAATCCCAGAAGTCTAACAGAATAACTAAGATAAAAATGTCCACAGCACTTCATATCTTAAATATTTAAATGAGCTGGTACCAAACTCAAGAAAAGCAAAAACTTGCCATGCCAATTTAAGATGTGTAATCTTTAATAATTTCGTTCTGAATTTTCTGAGAGATTACCGTCTGCCCAAACCTAAGCAGCAAACTAGTTTGTCTGCCTGTGATTATATGAGATTCATAGATTTCAGAAGAAACTGAGAAGCAATGAAAAAAACTACCTGTACATTTCTAGGTTAAAAAGAAAGCATTTCAGTGTGTTGGAAGTCTTGGATGTGGCTGCTTTTTTTTTTGACTTAATATTGTAGCAAACAATATTGTTTGGACTGAGAGTTTTGGCAGTTTTCATTGCCGCAATAGAGTTATTTGGCTTTTCACTCATGAAAGTACCTGAATAACAAGCAGTGTGTGATTTTACTCACTTTTCTGGGAGCAGCCTGAGAAAGGAATTTTATTTTTTTTTTTTCCTTGATCTTAACAATGGCTGATTACTCTCTGCTTCTCACTGCGGCATCTACCCATTCCAGCCTCTTGTCTGGGAGGGAAATCCCTAAAATCCTGGGAACTTGAAACGGAGGTAGGAGGAAATAAAAGTGTACGCTTTACACCTCCTCTGTTTTTTTATGTATGTATAAAACAGGCCCTGATCATATTCATAAATAAAAATGCGTATGTTATGTATTATTATGTGTTATGTATTATTATGTGTTATTTACACTACGTTTGTATTGTGTAGCATTAACATTAAAAGCTGTTACTGACAGCTTTCAGTACTGTCAAGAACTTCATGATTCTTTAAAAGATTTGTACTAAGGGATTTTGTTTACAGTGATTTTTTTTGCAGAACATTCAGTTACAAAATACCTGTGATGTGGCTTGTATTGCTGTATGTTGAGTAATTTGATTAATCAGCTGCCAGTTGCCTATGTTCAATGCAATTACGATGTGCTCATCTTACTTCCTGTAACTTCAATATTTAATCTCAAACTAATTTTATTTCTGTGTAACTTCAGAGAAAGTTTCAAATCTCCCTCCCACCCCCAATCTAAATGCAGATTTTAGATGGTGCTGTGAGAGGACTCAGAATGGTCCTCTAACACTAGGAGAGAGACAGAAAGAGGTAACTGTGATTTTATTCTATAGATAATTTTGCATGTGACTAATTCACTTACCTGAGTTGCCAAGCTTCTGCATGATGTAATTGTGGTATATTTCATATGAAGGCACCCTCAGAAATGTAGCTGTCTATTCTTTGAATCTATTCTTACTTATTGCTAAGGTCATTGATATAATCTGTAAATAACTGAAACAAGTATTGGATTTTGGCTTTTTTGAAAAACTAAATACAAGAAATGAAGCAAAATCACTATATGTCCTAAGGATTTTTGCTAGCATTGGGTAATCCATGGAAATATTACATATGAATGATATCTCTTATTACTCCCTGCCTAATAACAGTGATTTTGCTGATGAGCAAATCCAGAATTCATCTAGCTGTCTTCAAGTAATTTGCATGTTGGATTAAAAAGTTGCAATTTCTTTGTTACTCAAATGCCCTTTCTTTTCAGAAAATATTTTCTGTCTCCAAGTGAAGTTTTTTTTCTTGATATATTCAAGTGGCCAGTTTAAATATTAATATCAATATTACAAGATAGGGTCACTTTACAAATAAATCTAAAAATAGGTTATAAGAATGTGGTGAATCTGAGTTACAGAATCATTTTCTTAGGAAACCTGATCTCTTACATTTTACTTCTATTTGCTGTTCTGTTCTTCCTAGTAATTTTCCTGTGCTTTTCTTGATTCTGCCCGCAGACTGCAAGAATCAGTAACATGTTGCACCATTAAGTTAGATCCTGGTAACGCATCGTTCACTAAGGTGAAAACATTTGGAGAAACTCGCTGAAGTATTTTGTTTGTTTTTAGCTTGCTTTGTCTAATTATAGACCAATTTGAAGCAAGCTGTTTTGATAAATTAGCAAGAACGTGTACACTATTTGCTTGCTTGCATTATTTCTTTATTCTGTCCTCATACATCTCTTACTTTCTTCCTATTTAAATCTCTAAAATAATTAAGTGGGGTGTATAAACTTGTCAATGTATATGCAGGAATATATTTTTAGTGTAGAATTTAGTAACGTGTTTTCATAATTTCAGTTAAAAAACCCAAACAGAAGTAGAGATGTTTGCTTTAGCATCTTTGTGTTTTTACTCTTTATTAATTTATTTTGCGGTTTTGTTCAGAAGACCATTCAAATATAAAATTAATTTTTCTAATTAATGTTTTAGATCCCTTGGTGCGAAGTTTTTCATTGCCAAACAGCTGAATACCACAAACACCGTGGGGATGCACTCCCATGTTATCAAATAAATGCTCAAGGTACAGCTTATAATGTTGAAAAATAGAAAAATAAATTGACCTTGATGAAGTGTGTCTCTTTTTGTCTGTTCCCAGGAAAGTTTATTTCAGATATTTCTACTGCTGAAATGATTAGAGTTAACAGCTTTTTCCCTCCATTTTATTTTACAGGGTCTCTTCATCTTCCTGATATATGGGGTGTACAACACAGAGGTAAGTCTGCTTGGAGTATCTCAAGGCTGACAGAGTGAATGAGAGAAATGACAGGTTTCTTATCTTGATAACTGAGGGACAAAGTTGGCTTTCCATACGAGTGTCCTACTGCCCTTCATGCTTGGACTAGCTTATATGCATCCCAGCTTACCATTAAACACAGACACCCTGAATAAAGGGACAGACTCATTTCTCATAGACGTTGACTAATATTTTACTGCTGCTTTTACTTTTTTGAATTCCTGGTCTTTCTTTTAACGCTTAGCTAAACCTGACGGTCCCACATTTTCATTATTTAATTCACATTTTAAAATGAACTGTTAGTTTGCATGCTATTTAAAGGAAACTACTTAATTTATACAAGAAACTAGTTTTACTTACTTGACCTCAAAATTTTGTTGGGTATAGAAATTGCATCAAACTCCATTTTTTTACATCCATTTGCTATTTTTAAGAGTTTAAAATCTGACCCAAGGCTTCGTTCCAGTTAAGCCTATGGAAAGTACTTGATCTTTAAACTGTCATAATGGGAAATACTTTTGAGAGATAAAGCATAAAAAGCATAAGGAATTTATCCACCTTGTTCCAGTACATCTGTTAATGACAAAAATCAGCGCTAATAGGTTCAATACCAAGTTTTTAAGCTAAGGTGCCTCTGCAGTTCACATTTTAATTTGGAATTCCCCTTTAGAAATACAGAAGGCGTTCGAAGTCAATAGTTAGAAATGAAGTAGTATTCTATTCAGATTTCATCCACGTGGGTATACCCTATGAGAAAAATAGCGGGAAAGGTCTCCCGATCACCTTCACCAAAAAAAGCTACTTCAAAATAACGAAACTTTCACCTCATTTCCGTTACAGCGATGAATTATTCCCGTACGTGCAACTGGGCCAACGAGCACCCGCAGTAGCTCGGGTTCCGCTGGAAGAGCCGGGCCCAAGCACCCCGCCCGCGGGGCCCGCCGCAGAGGCCGGTAGGTGAGCGGCGAGCCGCAAGCCAGGGCCGTGCCCGCAGCTCGTGTGCGGGGTGGGGAGGGTGGCCAGCCCACCCCGGTGCATCCACCGGGGCAGAACGCTCTTCCGCGCTGGCAGCACCACGCTGCGCTGCCTCGGGGGCCTCCCGGGCAGCTGCCGGCGTTCTGCCGCCCCACCCGCGGCCACCGGCGCACCTCAGCCTCTGCGGTATGGCCCCTCGTAACGGCGGCGAG
>Ga0065711_1044763_pt1 | contig 13896 bp, 13 predicted proteins | sample Hoacrofraction12_FD_59098 | JGI IMG/M metagenome (GOLD analysis project Ga0065711, IMG submission 59098) | Hoatzin crop microbial communities from Cojedes, Venezuela - Epithelial fraction 12 v2 (version 2) | ecosystem: Host-associated > Birds > Digestive system > Esophagus > Crop | place... | reverse complement strand
CATGATAGAGGTAACTCCAACTTGGAAAATGTAAAAGGCATTGGCAACCTGGGTTCTTACTGAAAATATCTGTAAGAGGAAGGGAAAAGAAAAGAGAAGAGAAGAGAAGAAAAGAGGAGAGAGAGATATCACCACCCTAGGATCCCACGGTGATGATGACGGACACAGCAATCCTCCAGTGATTGGTGCGCGCTCAGCTCTCTGCAGTTGTCTTTTTTATAGTCCAGTCTCCATCCTCAGTCACGCCTCTTGAAGACTGATATGGTGCTTGTTCCAGAAGGTTCATGATCTTCTGCGCAGGTGCCAATGGGAAGGGGTGGTCGTGAGGAGTCTCTCAGGTGGTCTTAAGCCCCTTCCTCAAATGAATTCTATGTGATCTCTACTTATATTTGGTAAAGCACAGCAGAACATGGAACTGTGCATCCTCCAATACGCCCTCTGTGTCCTGTGCTACCCACCTTCTCGCTTGCAGTCTGTTGTCGCCAGGCAGACCACAACCTGTTTTACCACAATGTTTGAGATCTCAGCATACATTAACTCCTTCAGTCTCTCACAGCTGCTTCCCTGGTTACATCCATCTTCAGCAGCAGAGATCAAAACAAGCCATCAGCCACTGGAAAATCGTGTCGGTTTTGGAGGCATCAGCTGTGTGCCAGTCTCCAATGTTTTTATAGTGTCTGATCTGCCACAGTTCAAAGAATATCCTGCGTATTTTGTGACTGAGGTAGGCTGTTTGATTCAGCTCGCAGCGAGCCCGAGTTCACTGCAGTGTTAGTATTAACTGGCGCTCGGGCTGGAAAGGCTGAGAGCCAAGAGGGCCAAGAGGATCCGACTCCTCTGATTCAGCTCTGACTAACACGCTGCCGGAAAAACGCTGCTCGGAGGATAACCTCAGAAATTTTCCTTCAAAGGCTCTCAGTTAAGCATCTTTCCCAAACATTAGACAGAAACAGTGACATGTTTGATTTTACTGTTAAATGCAAGAGGAGGAAGAGATAGTGACTCTTTTCGTTGTTGTCTCCTGCTGGAGAGGACTCGGAGCCAGAGCTCAGTGCTGGGGGGGACACAGCCACGCACTGCATCGCACTTGAAACGGCGCCACGTGGCCAAGTCCAGCTCTGACGTAACCAGCAATGTCAACAACTCTCCCTGCAGATTCGGGCACTCTGAGAGCGTAAGGGCCATACAAGTGTCCTCCCGAGTCTATCACCTCCAACGTTTCTCACATACCATCTGCGACTTGTCTCTTGGGTGAGAAAAGCTTTTTCATTGAGCCATAACAAGCTGCCTGGCAATGGCAAGCGGAATTCATATCCCTAGACCTGGCAAGGCAGACTTTCTGAAATTATTCCCAGCTGCTGGATGTTTCCAAAAAGTGAACAATAGCAGCAGACAATGCTAAAAGTAGATGCAGGAAACCATTAGTCCTCAGCTGGCTGCTACCACAGGTGTCAGCGGCGATACTGTACTAGAAAGCGCACTGCGCAGACAGGAACCCTGACCCACCGCCCTCCCTGCGGTTTTAATGTTGGAGGCAACACAGAGCAGACAGTCCCGAGAGCAAAAGAGCAAAGAAATGGGCTGAGGAAGGTGGGTTGTCACGGGCATCACGGTGGGCTCACATGGACACCCCAAATCCCGGGCGGCAGAGCAGCGCTCTCCAGAGCAGCACAGCCAGCCGTTCAGAAACACCAGCCCAGCGCCAAAATTTTAAAATAGTAGCTCGTAATACTGGGTATCTCAACATGCTTTTTAAGGCTGACTTGACACACTTTGGAGGATGTACCTTCAGCCTCTGCTGAAGATGAGGCTCCTCTCTGGTATGCCAAGCAAGGCATAACAGGAGCGTTAATCACCCATTACAAACCTGACAAGGGTGGGAGCAGAGCAGCAGCTACCTGCTCTTCCCCGAAAAAAACTGTGAAATGGGACTGAGAAACCTGATGGCTGCTACTTCCCAGCAAGAGAGACCACAGACCTGCATGGGGCAAAAGTGGGGATCCAGAGCCATCCCCAGAGAAGAGCAGGAAAAGTTCACATGGATAAGGCACCTTTTAGCCTGGCAGAGAGTGAACTCTCAGCAGACACTAATTTGCACAGGTACTTGAGAGGACCTGTGAGTAAAATCTGTGTTTGCCAGGGACTGTCTCTGCGAGGTGAGATAGATGCTCCAGGAGACCCGCCAGGTCCATGCCCTCATGCTCCGGGTGCCTTCCCACCACCACAGCTGATGCTGAGGTTGTAGTGGTTTGATGGCTAGGTCTGAAGCCTTGCTGCACGTTTCTTCATTCATACCTAAAGAAGCTGATGTCAGTTTGGGAGCTGATTCCTGAGAGAGGGAGGAGCTGTTTAATTAGCGCCTCTGCTACCTTCTTGCTGATGTTGCATGACAGCAACTGTCCTCTCACCCCACTCAGGGAATTTTGTGTTTTAGCCCCAGCTGGGAAGATGGATTTGAGGAGCACATTTGCCTTTCTGACCTGAGGACATGCCAGCTCTTGCTACAGTGACATTCCTGCGCTGTGGGAGCCTTCGCACACCCAGCCACAAGCACAGCTAAAGCCTTCAGATGACCTTACAAATAAACAAGTGCATTTCTAGGGATTGCTAATGAAAATTCTTTTCCAGTCCCAGCGCATGACAGCAGCATAGCTGCCTCTGCTCTTCGTCTTGATCTTGTGCTTGCCACTCAGCCATTAGCTGCTCTTTTTTACTGGCAAGCAGAGGAGGATTAAACTCAGGAACAGACTTTACTCCTCAATCCATACTGGAAGAGAAAGCAGCACTCTGACTTTTTTCCCAGTGAACCTTGGCTTCTTATAAATTTACCTAACATCTTTCCCTACAAGGAAGAAGGTTCTGCTCATGTATTCCACATATAAACATCACTGCAAGTTTCTTCATTCCTGATGCTCATAGAAACAGATTCTGAATGAGGAGCAGGAGTTAGAGGAAAGTTTTGCAAAGAATAAATCAAAGGAAACTAAGGTGTTTGCAAATTTGTTGCAATATTGGCAAACTATTTTGAGACAGAAATAAAAGGGAAAAAAAGAGTTATTTTAAAGCTATGCTTTTTTTCAGAAATCACTTTTTTTTGCAGATCCTACAGACCTTGAAAAGGAAAGGAAGCAATTTTTGGCTCAGCTAAAAGAAAATCTTTTGCAGTTCACATCACTCCACCCATCCGAGGCTGACTGGCTCCCAGCTTCACATGCCTTTGAAGTGCTCAGCATTTCACCGAATTAAACCCCCATCCGCCGCATGAAGTTTTCAATGCAGCAAAGTGGTGGGAATCTGAACCCCATTTTTGGAGGTTCGGGGTGCACTGACTGTGCTGTGCATGCTGACAGTAACTCAGTGTATAGCCAAGCTAATGCCCTCAGGGAGTGCCAGAGCTACTGTGCTCCCCCTGCAGAAATGCTCCGGGGGTGCCCAGGACGGCCGTATGTCCTGAATGCACTGGACGTACTGAATGTGCCTGCATTAGCTGCAGGTCCACGTGTACACCCACAGCCCATGTGGACTCCAGCATGCGGGTGGAGATCCTCTTGCTCAGGAAATCCCCAGGAGGAGCATGAGAGCTTCCCACAAATGCAACGCCCACGCGACACTTACCCCGCAGCTTCACACACACAGGCTGCTGGTGCATGCCAAGTTAGCAGTCGCCTTTGAAAACATCGTCCTGAATGTCCCAGGGGTCCATGGAGGAACTGTACCCTCTGCAGAGTGTCCCTGGTTTTGAAGTCTTTTCTCCCTCCCAAGGTAAGGAAAGTGTGTGTAGTGGCTGAAGAGGATCACAGTATCCCGAGTCCTCTTCAAACTGCTGCTTTTAACTACCCAAATAACTGCATCAGGATGTAAATATTTTTCTTTTTGCTTTTGTGGTACTTTACTGTTTGCATCTGGCTCGCCACGGCTCCACGCCTTCCTCTCCAGGACATTTGCCGTTTGCTCTCCTTCTGGGACGGGAGGAGGAATAGAGATTTTTCAGAGGTTTAGGCACATTCCTCTCCTTCCTTCACCAGGCTCTTCCTCTGCCAATTGTTTAGTCTCAGCCTGGGGTTAGAGCTCTGCAAAGTTTTATTGGGATCCAGGGTCTGGACCTGTCACAGATTATCAAATAAATCTCCAAGAAGCTAAAAGCTTGCTCTGTAAGTAGTTGTTCCAACGTTGGGCTTACGCTCACAAGCCAAAAACATCTTGCTTTTCCTCCCCTGCACGGCCTCAGAAATCACAACAATTAGGTACTAACAGGAGTTCAAAGGACTTCAAGGAGCACCTCACAGGGTCAGTCCCAGCTGCTCAGGCTCTGGTACCACTCCTTCTCACCACTGAGGACATCAGTCTCCATCGCTCCCCGCAGGGGCCAGCTCAGGCACATGATGTCCTGTGCATCACTCTATCTCACCTTTACCAAGCAGCATCAGTGATTTTGCCACACTTTCTTGTAAGCCAGCACCTTTCCCCAGCCAAACCCAATCCCCATCTCTCCTACCTGCTATGGGGATGGAGCTGCGGTCTCCTTCTCTGTGTGCTCTCACCCCACATCCAAGGACCACCGGGCGGTATGAGTCTGACGGAGGCAAGCATCCCAGCTGAGTTCAGTCCCCGCTCAGAGGCACAATATCAGCTGGCCAGCGTGCGGATGCCAGAGCGACTAACTCACCAGGGAGCAAAAGTCTGGCCAACAAAACACTAACCTTTCCCTGTAGCAACTTGTTTGGCCATTTCTGAGAACTTCAAAGAAACGACGGGACATTAGTAACAAAGCCTTCACTTACCTGTTTGAGTAACCTGGGTGACAAAGACATGGATAGCCTGAAATCGCCCGCCCCTTCCCTGCTGTCACCAAGTAACACCATGTTCAAACCAAAATGAGTTTGTCGTCATTTCAGGGTAACTTTGTACTTAAACTGTAGACAGTGAGTTCATCAGTTGTTTCTCAGTTTGCATACAAAGGTCTATTTTTGTCTTTACTTCAAAAAAAAGCAGCGTAAACAAAAAATCAAAGAGAATTAGCCACTAGCACTTGCAGTATTTCAGTCCTCAATGGCATCAGAAAGTCAATACAAGCATTGTCTGAAAGAAACGCAAGACTTTACACGCACATACTGAGTTTTTTCCTGTAGGTCTTTAATTAAATGTTCAGATCAGTCGGACAAACATAATTTCACCAGTCATTAGAGACAGAAACACATTAATAACTCTTTGTTGCACCCTATATATTGAGTTTGATTAGAAGATATTATTGTAAGATCACTGATGCTTACCCACTGATGCAAGCAGGTGTCACCGAGTTCACCTAAGACACCACAGCAGACGGACACCCAGGTTTTTTAAAAGCAGACGTTAATGGAGGGAAAACAGGACTGAAGAGAGGATTCCCTACCTCTGCTGAAGTTCATCTGTTTCGCTGGATGTTGCTAAAGTTTCACGCCAAATTTCAGTTCCAGTCCCTATGATACTTAAGAGCAGATTTTTGCCTTTGAAACTTACCTTTTGATATCAAATCCTGGATATTTTGAAACACTTCTCCATGGGAAGGGCAGCCCACAGGCTTTCTCTATCCTGACCTGTGAGGCACTGCTTGGAGAATAAAGCTCTACCACATTAGGTAAGATGAGAATATATTTATTAGTTATAAAATATACAAGGGGATGCCATCGCTTTGGTACAATCCCGTAAAAACCAGAGGAGGTTGTGGTGAAGGCAGAGGGCTTTGCCTGGCTGGTGTTGCCCCAGTGATGCTAATCCCGGGGCACCGCGGGCTCTGCAGAGATCTGCTCCCAGTGGTTCTGAGAAAAAGCGAATTTTAGCGACTCATCGGCATTAGCTGGACATCGATATTCTTTCAGCTTCAAGGGAACATAATGCTGCAGAGAAGCAGCTTTCTGATAACCAGAATTATTAAGGACTTTAATCCAGGAGGGTTTGGCTCGTCCTTTATAGCCAAGCATGGCGAAACTCCCTGAAAGAGAGACACAAAGAGAGTGACCCTCCGGAGGGGTCGGTTCACTTATTAGCAGCACAGCACAGAATCCCTCCACACATCGCAGACACATCTTAGCCCTTCTTTTTTTCCCTTGGACTAAAATAACAGAACATTTAGGAGAGAAAAAGGGTGATGAAAGAGGGAATAAGCCTTGCTGAAGCCGTAGCCTCACTGAATCCCAGATCTGCAGGTATATCAATAAGCTAAGACAGGTTCCCAGATGTCAGTTAGCAGGAATATTCTTTTACTCATTATTTTTAAGCACTGGTACTTTCACATATTTGACTACATGAAAATGGTCAGGCACTTTGAATCCGTCTTTTATTAGTTTACATGAGTTTCTTCCTGTTATGCCTGCACTATTCCCCATGTCGACTCTGCTCTGGTCCTCTGCTATCACAAAGTACAAAGGCATTATGTATTCTTCCATTTTAATAACAATGTCTTGTGTTTATATTATGCTTTTCATTGCGAAGACTCCCAAGGCTATTTGCAGCTGGTTGGATCGAGACTATTCCTGTAAACACTTCTAATTTAAATAAGGTTTTGCAAAACCAGGCAACAAGATCCGAAATCCCGATCCTGCTGGGGTCAAGGGGATTGGGGCTTTTTTTGCATTACCCCTGGCAGAAGAAATAGGCACCTGGGAGAAATGTTCCAGCCTGCCCTGAAACGCAGCCCCCCCAGTGCAGATCAGTCCTGCGTGTGATCTCAAATAGTGCACATACTTGAACCAGCGGGAGAAAGCTCGTGAAGCAGAACATAATTACCCAGACTGGAAATCAGGGCAGACACGTGGGTGAACACCCTTGCCCTTAGGAAAAGCAAAACAGGGGCGGCACGTGATCAGGGAGCAGCGGCTTAGTCCTGCCACCGGCATCCCACTGAATTGGCAGGGCAAGGAGATGGCCACCAACCAGCGTGTCCCCAGGTCGGCGGTGCCCTGCTTGCTGCTCGCTGTGCTGCAGGAGCCGTTGGGGCTGGGGGCTGAACCGACCTCCCGAAAGGACCTGGGAGTGCTGTGCCCAAGGAAGCGGTACTGGTGGTTCAGGGAATAAAGTTTGACAAAACAAACAAAAAAGATTGCTTTTTAATCAAAAAATTCCTTTCAAAAGTATTCAGGGCTTTGATGAAAGCATGAAGCAATGAAGCTTCAGGACAAAACCAAAAAAGAAACCTTCAAATTTTTGCTTTTTGAAGGATGAAAGGAGAAACAGCTTCTTGGGAATCAAAGAGGCACCAAAGTGAAATCTCTGCCTTTACTGTAAAGACTATGCTGTCCTCCCCTGGAATGGTCACAGCAATGAGCTTTGAAACTTGAACCAGAAATTGATATAAATTTCAGTAAAGCATTAGGGAAAAAAAATCCCCTACCTCCCCACCACACAAAAAAAAAGAAGCTAGAAATACAACCAGTTCTCCATCTGATCTCTACTTGAGAGACTGCAAATGAAATCTGAATCAATCTGGCCAATTGTTTTCTTGATTTCCTTATCACTCAAATTATTCATCCAAGCTTTGACTCAATAGCTCCCAGTTCTCCACTAGGAAACCCAGCATGGATGTCCTGGACCAATGATACCATTGGATTTCTTTCAGCAATCCATGGTAAAACTGTAATTAGAACTTTCCAAAACTGGTGATTTCACCTTCCTTCCATCCAGGCTATTTTCTTTTTCATCAACCTTTCAGTTTATGACGGTTTTTCCTTGCAAAACAGTCAAATGTTAAGGATGCAGTCTTTACCAGATAATTCATTTTTTTGGTTAGAGAAACAAGCTCCCTTTATGACGAAAAATCTGCAGCATGTAGCTTCTCACCAGTGAAGTAGCGTCAAAACCCCAAAATAACTCTCCTACTTCTCACCATCCCTGAGCCAAAGTATTTTGCTAGGTTACACTGGCATATTTTATGGTAGCAAATATATTGATAAGCACTATATAAGTATGGGTACACTTTTGGTAGTGAGACACATCAGCAATTCTTAAGCAAAAGAAACATGGTAAAATAAATACATTTACCTTCCTTGTGGAAAACAATAGGCTTTGCTGAACCTAACCTGGTAAAAATAGACATCTCAGAGCTCCCCACCACATCTGCAACATCTCTAGAGCACACGAGAACAAGTGATCTGAAAAGAAGGACAGTAATTACTGCATAATTGCAAAATACTACTTCATTAAGAACCTGCAAGACCTTTAAGCTCCAGTTCAGAAAAGTACTTAAGAGCTTGCTTAACTTCAGCAACATGTTTAAATCCCTTTGATTTCAACCACATGTAAGCTTTCCTAAGTTTAAGCCTCTGCTTAAACGTTCCTCAATTAAAGCTATGCTTCACGTGGAATCAAAACAAACACAAACGACTGTTCGCGAGTGCATCCCTTCTGGGAGCGTGACACTCAGCCGCAGAAGAAATTTGCTTGCTGTACAGCCCTGAGACTCTGAAACTGTCTATATCCTGGGTGTGATTTTCAGTCAAGTCTCAGTCTGGCTTTGGCACTCACAGATGCGCTTTCAGCGCCCAGGGAATTGTAGCTGCAACGAATTACAGGTTGCACAACTGGTTGCATTTAGCTGAACGCTTAGACTTGCAAAATACACATCCTACCAGAAAACCAAACTGAATGTACATGCATCGTATGGATATACGCCACTTCACGCACGTTTTATACATGTACATATTCATGTGCATAAATACAGATGTAATTACTCATGAGTGTTCAAATCTTTGGTCATGAACTGCTCAGAAAAGTCTTGGACTGAAAGTCTGGTTTCTGGTTATTTGACCTGCTTCTGCCAGCAGCCAAGAATTTATCTATAAATCTCTGTTGTTCCGTGTTTATGTGGCGACACATAAAACCACAAGGAATGTGGGACAGACACAAACAGAGATGATCCAGACCATTGCCAGGACACATGCAATGTAACAGAGCCCACAGGCAGGCAGGTCTATTCGTTGGCTCACCCAGGAAAAGTCCTGTCGGAAAATCTGGCACACCTATGATTTTCATCTGTCACAAGAGGGAAAAACAATCAGTAAGAGTAAACAGAAACCAACTCATTTCAGAAATGGAAAACTGAATCATCGGCTGCCAGGAAATTGCTGGACACCGGGATAGGTGTGCAGGATTGCAAATGTCATTGCGAGGACCTTATCTACTCCACGCTGGAAAATGAACTGTTAATTTAGAAGGAACTTCCAGTTTTCCAGAAAACCCGTCTCTGTCTGCTCTAATCTGTGCGATCCTGGGAGAGAGATGGTGCTTCTCTCATTATCTGGGTTATATTTTGGATTTGTATGTATTTAAACTGTGCCAGATTTCTTTGGAGCACAGGTTTGGTTATGAAAGTAGGTCATTTTCCTTTCTTTGTCTATCAGCCTACATGAAGTGGGCTCTCAGCATTTTGCTTACCTCTCTTTTATAAATGTTTGAACATAATCAGTTATTGCACTGGCAGCGTTTTCACCAGTAACGGTGTCAAAGTGCCTCCTACTCACGACTGCTCCTGAACATGCATCTAGCACCACGAAGAATATCCCCCGGCTATTGAACAGGAAAACTGTGTCATTTATCTGCAATAAAAAACAAAGGCAGGTTTTGGTTTGGGGAGATTCAGGCTCTGATCCTGCTTTTCCATAAGGGAGTTACAAGCAAGGAAAATATCAAGGGTGTACACCCTATAATTTTAAATGTTTAATTAGTACAGATGAAGTGACATCACTTATACGTGGTCAGTGGCAGGAGGAATCAAAACCCTAATTTCTCAAAGGGGTACAAAAACATGAGAAATGAGGTCATCGGCTTCTTTTGTGTATTAGGAAGATACATTTGAGAAGCTGAGAATCCTGGGAGCAGAACGCTTACTTCAGTCTTAAGACAGTTTCTTTCCATGTGGGGGGAAATTACTGTCGCTTGGCAAAGCAGATCTGACCACGGAGCAGGGGAGAGGTGCTGAGACAGCAGATGGGGGAATGGAAGTGACATATGGACTTTTTTTGTTTTCCCTGCAAACTGTAAATATCAAAACCAAAATATTCCTTCTTGGTAGGGCTGTGCCAGTGCCTCAAAAAAGTTGTAGCACAGGTGGCTCCTACTCCTCCTTTCCTACACCAAGGGCTCCTTCCCCAGGTTACACCTCCCAGGATGCACCACAATCCCTGCTTTTAGAAAGGCAAAGGCTCTCTGGGGTGCCTGGCACTGGTGCATCTCCCCAGTAACCCAGGGGACAGCCCAGCCTGGGCGGAAACAACCTCCACCAAGGAGAGCAACAACATACCAAGGTCAGGCTGTCAGAAGGCTGAGCCCAGGATCCACAACACGCCGCTGGAATCCACATAGTCGTCCAAAGCCCACAGACACCAGTGAGCTCAGATACATCCCCATCAGTCTGAGACGTGTATGCCTCCAGTGAACATAGGGCTAAGACTGAATGAGGGAGCCAAGTGTCGAAAAGTGGCTTCTGCAAGATGTCAGAGGATGCTGAATGCAATAGGGTGTCAAGGGTAAGGGAAACATGAATGTCCGGGCCATGGGTGGCCAGAGGGGAGTGAGGCGGAGCAAAGACAGACTAAATCTTTTGCCTGGTCCTGGCTGTCTCACACTCCTAAGCCTGGGAAGTGTGTCAAAGTCTGGAAGCACATGGAGCAGAGAGCAACCACCTCTACACACAGACCTAAACGTGAGCCACTGGCAGAAGAGCGAGCCCTGCTTTGTGTCTTGCCCTGTCCGCACGCTGCAGACCTGCTGAGGAGCCAGCACAAGGGAGCTGACTTTTGCATTTCGTTCGGCTAAACAAGAACAAAACACGTGCTTTGGTAGTGGGGCCTCCTCTGTTTCACTTTGTTTCCAAATTTCCTGCACCTGTTAAGATATAGGGTAAGAATGTTCCTTTAGACATTAATCTTGATCATTCGCCTAGTCCAGCCTTTACTTCAGCTAGGAGTACATGTGTTGGAAAAAAAAAACCCCTTCCTTTGAAAAACAGTATTTTGCATTAAAGCTATAGAAAAGGCAAAGCAGCTTTGAGGACACTACGCCCGTCCCATGAGCGCTGCACACACACAGGTCTCTGCACTTTACTGCAGGTGAGGATGCTGCCTCCAGCAACACCTGCTTGCTAATCGTTTTGAATAAATTTTTCATGATACAGCCAGCGCACATGGCAAGAAATCTTGGCTGCTGAGATTCCTTAAGGATGCTGTACCAGCTTTGCTTGGCATTTGTTAGCATTAATTATAACTCAGTAGCAGACAGGCATCTAAGCCTGGACAGTGTCCTTGCAAGCATGATTTCAGTCACCCTTCCCTATCTAGACAGGCATATAAGGCATGCGCAGGGACAACATGACAGCTCCTAATTCCTTCAGTAGTGAAATATAGTTATTTTTATCTTTTAGTGCAAAGCCAGCAGAGAAAATCAGAAAAACAAACTTTTTTTTTCCCCCACATCCTTGGTAAACAATGACTTCTGGTGTGCTTTTCCTCAGGCTTTTTCTTCATTAGAGTGGTGGTGTTAACTCTTCTTCTCAGCTGATAAAAGGTCTGTTTTTTCCCTGAGGGCTCAAATCCTCATCTGAATAGAATACGAACTCCCAGTGACTTTAATGGAGCTAATTGTAAGGGAGAACAATGCACTTGCCTCTTCCACGGGAACTTCCCATTTCCTTCTGCCAAGGCTCAGCAAGATTTTGCAGTAACTTTCCTTGGAGATAAAGTTTCCCCTGTTTAACCACCATTTCAAATGCAGTAAAACACAACATACCTTAATGAACGCGGATGTCAAGTGGTTTTGTATGTCCGCCCTGCTAAGAGACTGGATCTGGATCCTTACATACTTGACTGAGGGTGTGCTAGTGATAGCAAGCTGCAATTACACAAGAGACAGAAACTTAACAACTGGCTTGTTAACTGGTTTTCATCAACAAAATGACACCAGGTACCAATGCTTGTGTATCTGATCGCAAAACTTTAAAAATTCTTTTTTTCAAACTGTGCTCCTGGTTCACAAGTAAGTGCTCATTACTAAGACGCCATTTAGCCAAGGAGAGCGGCAATGCTGGTTGGAAGGGACCTCTGACGGTCACTCTGCCACTAAGTAAGTTTAAAAGTTGAACATGAATTTCACATATTTTGCCTGGCTATAAACTCCAGTGCAGATTTGTATGAGCCTGAAACAATTCAACAGGATTTAGACTGGGGTGAATTTATAGTGAAAGAAAAGAGAATCTGGCTCTAATTTTCCAGTTATTCCTATTAACCAGAATTATTTCCCAGTTTGAAATTCAGCTGCAATGTTGTACTTTGGAGTTCAAAGCAAAACCAATCTGAGCCCTCTCAAGAATACTTTTTTATTGTTTAAAAGAAAGAAATGGGGGAAAAAGGTGTAACGAATGTGCATTCACATGCTTCCAGTTGGGCAATTCCTTTGAGGCTATCTTTGAAGCATAGTACAAAAAGCTGCAGAAATTCAGAGAAAAACCCTTCCCTCTACGCAGGTTACATGATGCCAGGCAGATTCTACGGCTTTTCCTCATACACTGTGAAAACGGATTGACCTCACGCGGATGCACACGCACTGCATAACCCGAGATGCTGTTCGGCGTGACGCGTACCTGCGGGGCCCCGCACGCCCTGCACGGCCCAGCTGGGCGCTGGGACATGGGGTGCCGGGCAGCTGCTGGCCTCTGAGTGAAGGGGTTTGGGTCACAGCTCCACGAGTCCCCCGGGTACATATGCGCCATGATTTTAATACGTTCGCAGCCTTGCTGAGAGCAGTAGCTGTGTCCTTTCCGAGCTTCGTGGGCTCGCAGGTGAACAAACAGGTACCTACAGATGGGAGCAAGCAGAGGGATCAGGGCCACCGTGTGCTCAGAGGGAAAGCTGAGCAGAAGCAGCTTCTGCACTTGCTAAATTGCATTATCTCTCCCACTGCCCGACATCACAAACCAGCTCTATCTCAGACCAGTGTAATACAGCACAGCTATTGCAAAATGGGTCCTGCAAGGACGCAGGTCGAGCTTCCCTTCCCTCTCCTCTGGCACGACGAGACCTGCAGCACTCGCAGCCCATATGCCCAAGCTGACTGCCTTCACCAGGCAAGCGTGGCGTGGGGCAGACCCCCTCCTGCCCCAGGTACCCCACACTGCGCCCAGGTAGGGTGGCAGCCCACCAGAGCAAGCAGCGGTGCTCCGGCTGCTGCGCCGAAGGAGCCAAGCTTGCCTGGAAATATCAGCATCTCCCCTCCAGCCCTCTGCCTTGCACGGTCCTGGCCCGCAGGCAGAGCTTAGCCCTAGGCATGCATGACAACACCTCGAAGGCAGCCAGGTCTTCTGGCCTTTGGAGCTAATTTTTTTTTTAATAGCTGTTCTAAGTATGTTTTCAATCGTGTCCATTCTGCAATGTAGGCTGAGGAAATTACATAAACAGCTCAGTTCAACTCCGGGATCAAAAAGATACATGAGCTTTAACGGCATTTTTCATTCTATTTCTTTTAAAACTAAGTATTTGTTTCTATTTGTGTGGAAGAAAGAATGAGTAAGCTTGGTTCTCTTCCAAGGATCCAGCATGTGGGGTTAAAAAAAGAAGGGGAAACATCCCACTCATTATGAAATAAAGTCTAAAAAACAACAACAGGAAAAGAAAAAAGCCAGCCTCGTAACTTCTGTGCTCCGAAAGGCTAAAAAAACCACTGCTGAATTAAACAAAGAAACAAAAGGCTGATACAGCCAGAATTAAGTTAAGTTAGACCCATCAATCTGCGTGTACCAGGTCCAGATGGCTGCTGGCAGCTAATGGCTTTTCCCCCACAGACCCACACGTGTAACCATTTTCCCCATTATTCAGTAGTAAAGAACCTGTTTACAGAATTTGGATAACATTTTTTTTCAAAAAAAAAAAAAAAAAA
>Ga0065711_1010084_pt1 | contig 13896 bp, 8 predicted proteins | sample Hoacrofraction12_FD_59098 | JGI IMG/M metagenome (GOLD analysis project Ga0065711, IMG submission 59098) | Hoatzin crop microbial communities from Cojedes, Venezuela - Epithelial fraction 12 v2 (version 2) | ecosystem: Host-associated > Birds > Digestive system > Esophagus > Crop | place... | reverse complement strand
AAGGGGAAAGGGGAAAGGGGAAAGGGAAGGGAAGGGAAGGGAAGGGAAGGGAAGGGAAGGGAAGGGAAGGGAAGAATAAAGGATATCATTTTTATTTTAGGAGCTTTGTTCAACAAAATTTCTGTGTAGCTTGACAGAAGTTTGAGAAATTGAAGGGGAAAGAGTAGACACCTACTATTCCAACCCCTGCTCCCAAGGCAGTTTTGGTGTTTATCCACTGTTAATCCAATATACAGGGGATGCACACTGCAGTTAGCCGGGTCCAGCTACACTCCATCTAAGAGCTCTAAGACCTCCACATGCTCTTTGGATGACAGAAAGATGCTAAATAGCATTTCTCTTCTGTTGTCAGTTTTCTGTCAGTGTGCTAACCACCCAGCGTCTCCCTTCTTCCGTCAGCATGCCAGACACTCAGCTAATCAGCAACACATGGGCAGTGTCATTATGTCAAATGCAAGTAATCATTGGTTTGATGAAATCTCATTTTTCTTTTTCTTTTTTTTTTTTTTTCCAAGGGGCTTGGGCAGTATTTGACTGCCTGTCCTCCTCAGCTTGAATCCCAAACTGCTTTAGATGACAGACAGACACCCATTTCCTAGCAACAGCAATCTGAGCATTTGCAGGTGAATAAAACCAGGAACCAAAGGAGCTTTCAACTAGGTAGTGAGGCTTAGTGGCTTACTGAATTTAGATTCCTACAGGATTAAGCAAGACTGGAAATTGAGTGGCTTTTAGGTACCTAAATCCCAGCATAAGCAGGATTTTGCAGACTGGATCCCACTCTATATTTTTACCGTTTGATATCTTAAATGAAGCGATTCAACCACCTGCAGCAGCAGACTAATTTCATTGGTTTTCCACCTGTACCTCCTTAAACAGTCTTCACCAGCTTTTGAGCTTAGAAACATCTACAAAAATGCCAAAATAAATTTTATGCAGCTGCATTCAAATGCCAAAGTTTGACAGTTTGGGCCTACAACACTCTGAACATAGCCAGTATAATTGTATTTCTTTCACCATAACTGTGAATCAGTGATACTTTCAAAGTCACATTTTTGAACGGAGTCTCTCTGAAGCATTACTTCAGAACTAGACAACATTCACCTTATATGACACATTTTAGTGCTGTTGCAATAGCTGATAATGTACAAGAGAGGGAGGGAGGGGATGAGGGGGAGAGAGACATGCCAGGGAATGAGAAGCAAGTGCTTGCACAAACCTTTCTTTCAGTTCAAGTATGTAAAGTGAGATAAATGGTCAAACTGCAGACATACTGTACGCAGCAGGCGCCAAAAGCTGCTCCCCGGATTGGCAGCTCCAGAAGCCCTCAGCACCGGATCCTCTCTGCAATTACCAGCTCGGAAATGTCCTTCCATTGATTGTGACGGACGTAAACCAGCTGCGCCTCAATAGCAAGAGAACAGAGGGAGGAAGAGCCAGACGGCAGGACACAAACAGCACCAAACACTGGGACCAGCTGCAGCTTGCAGGTCACACTTCCATGTCAACAAAAAAATGTTATTTAATATTTGCCAAACACTGAAGTAATTCATCACAAGGTATAAGTGGATCTATAACATCTGAGATCGCCCGTTGAAGATTAACTGGACATATCACGTTTCCAGTGCAGCGATCTAAATGGGAAACAAAATAGCGTGAACCTCGTAGGCAAGACACTTCTTCATTCTCTGCAGTAGCAGGGTTCTCGTGCTGGTCAGCCTCAACCATGCAGGTTAGGAAACCCTCATGCCAGACTATTTGCATGCATGAACGACGGTGCTAAAGCAGGACAGTGCCAGCCTGTCAGAATTCAGCTGATGTGAGAGTCTGATCAAATATACGCAGCTGCCTTCATCTAATCTAGAGCCTGTACAGGACAAAATTGCTGTGAATCACCAGCTGAGAGCGGAAGAGCTTGATTATTGTTTGAGCATAGACAATGTTCAAATGAACGGTTCATTGCTGGAGGGGTGCCTCTAAAAATATCTGCTTTCCCTTGCCGACGCTCTTCCAATGGACACCGGGGTTCTTGCCTGTAAGAGGTGGCACATCCGGAGAAGCAGAGTCACAGAAAGCTGCCTACACTCACATGCTGTACTTGCTTCACACAGATTCAACTTTTTCCAACAAAACAAAGAAACACCTGTAAAATACACAGAAAAAAGGGAAGTTCCACAAGAACTTTATAGAGAGAAGAAATTATGCCACAAATCCCAAAGTGGAGATGAAAACAAAGAAGGCGGAAATGGCTTGTAATTCTTGTTTACTACTTTTTAGCACATCTACCTCAGTCCATAGCTGTTTCAATTGCATCTAAAAAGCTAATAAATATTAATTCAACCCAAAGACTCATCCAGCAATGGTAACAACTGACATTTCTGTTCCCTGACCTCTGACTGTCTGCATCCCAGTTGGACTCCAGTACTGCTAGACATTGTCTCAGGTAGAGATCAATGCTCGGGTATTGACTGTGGAGCAAGACAGCTCTGACAGGGCCTGCAATACTGTCCCTTGTATTGTCCCTTTGGACCTGCCATTTCCTGCTGCAGGCATGAAGAGGCAGCCAGCTAGCAAGTTATGTACTACATTCCCATAGTTATTACGCTATAACTAACCCACAGAGTGCTTCTACAGTATAGTATTTCACAGGATTTCCTCACTAATTGCTTCAGGATCTACCCAGGACTGTTATGAAAAAGCCTTAAGTATGTCTCTAGAGAACTGAGTAATTATAAGAGGTTTTAAATAACACAAATAGTGTTTAAAATAACAACATGTATCAAGGTCACAGAATGAGGAGAAAGTACAGCAAGTAGTGTTCTCCTTCTCACCACAACACCCTTCCTGGCAATGCACTCATCACAACGGCTGTCCGGAGAAGCTTTCTGCACATCATAAAGGGCAGCACTCAACTCCCTCTTTTCTTTTTTTTTTTTTTTTGGTGGGTACCCTTGGGGCACATTTGCTATCTACCTCAACTGTTTGAGACTCTGGCTTATGCACAACCTTCTTCACGCGTTGAGGGTGTAGCTGTTTTCTGCAGGCCCAGCTCTCCTTCAAGGCTGGGCTCCAGTGAGGTTTTGCACCCATCCAGATGCCAGCCCTCTAATTCCTCCCATTCCACTTCTTGTTGCCGTCTTCCACTGCAACCAACCTTCTGCAAAATTTCCTTTCCACCTACTAACCTTCATCTCTTCTGCCCCAGGCCACTGGTTCCCCATTCTGTTTGCCATTTCTGGAGCACATCACCCATTTCCTTCATACATTTTTCTAGTAAAAGTTACATTTCTACTAGAACAGCCATGATGCAAATATGACTTTAAAAGATTTTGAGATTCTCCAAGACACTGGAAAATTGTGATTAGAAAACAAGTTTTTCACAGATTAACACCTCACAAGGTAGTGAAGTCCATCGGTCATCATTCACAAGTCGAATTAATGTGCAAAATTAACAATTGGTACTGCACAGTCAGTGTGGATCACAGGGCTCCACTTTTTGTTTTCATTCCCCTCCTGCCATTCTCACATGCCAGAGTCCACAGTATTTTCGCCTGAAGCACTAAAGATGCACAACCCCAGTATTCTTCATGGGAATATTGATTAAATGCAGTGCTTATACACGACAGTACCAGTTCTTCTGTCAGACTGCAGGGATGGGATTCATGTGCCCTACTGCAGGTGTCTAAACCTTACATGGACAAGCCTGAATACAGCAGCCAGAAAGAGGCAAAAAAACCCCAGTCAACATTTAGGCAAAACCTCTCATCTGAACCCAAAACATGGGTTTTTTTTTCACAATGTTCCTTCAATAAACTGTAAAATGATCCATTTCTATTGAGAATAAAGTTCAGTGCTGACAGTTTGAAAGTCTGGCACAGCTTTTTGCTCTGTGCAGATGCAGTCAGCACTGCTGGAAAAGCATTGCCAGAACCATTCACTTAGAATGAAGAGGGAGAAGGACATGCCTGTTCTGGTTTTCTTTTTCATTCTTTTTTGATTATTTTTAAGAGCTCTCTCATTTTTCCAAGAGCAGTACCAAGGCTTGTCAATACACATCTATCTGAAACTGAAACCCTAACAAGCAAGAACTGATGCATACGCAGCCAGCAAAATTTCAAGTTCCCTTCTGATAAAATTCCATCTTTCAACAGCTTTCTTAAGAGTTAGTTTTGCATTCGAGTAAAGGAGAGGTGGCCAGGAACATTCCCTGTTGTACTGTCAAATAAAAAAACTTAACTAGCAACATGACTAATTTTAATCCAATTTCATGTAAAATTGAAAGAAGCATGCCCTAATTTTCCTTTGAAGCAGTCAGCGTCATCCTGCATCTCTGTAGTACCCAGTATACTTCGCAACACCATCTCATGGCAATGTAGCTGTCTAGCTGTATTTAACAGAAACCAGTTTAGCCACAGCACAGACAAATTCTGCCCTGGAAGTCAGACATACTAGTAAATAAGCAAAGGGATGAAGGAACAAGCCTGACAAGAAACTTCTAAGTGATGTCGTCAGGACAAGGGCTCGTCTCAGCATGATCCCAGCAGGAGAAACCACCGAAGAGAGAGAAAACTCCCCACGTTAACTCGCAAGGGTTTGCTATAGCCAAAAGTTTTCAGCACGACAGACAGAAGCAGAGCAGAGCAGGACGTTGCCCTGCCTGGAGGAGATGTGAACTCCTGATCATTAATAAAAGGAGGGTGACTGACAACTGATGAAATCAATTTCCTTTATCACAGCTGGTGGTCTCAATTAGCAAAGCTTAGGGCAATTACAGGACTTAAATCTCTTCCCTTCTAGGTTTTGTGGGTTTGTTTAGGTATTACTTTACATTACAGTATTACTCCAGCATTTTTGGGGCTGAAATGACTTTTCAGGCTGTGGACTGAGGTCTCCGTCCTGCAAGCCAATCTGTGCAGTCAAACTAGTGAAGTTTGCACCCAGGTGAGGGGCTGCGCTGGGGATGGGGCTCACTGGGATGAGGGTGTTCGGGCTGCTGTGGCCGCAGGGGATGGCGGAGAAAGCCAGCTGCTGCCCAGGAAAGCAAGTGCCAGCTGAAAGAAGGGATTAACCCCTGAATTCACAAAGGCGAGAGGAGATTTTTAATTGACAAATAGGATGGAGAAGGGATTGATTTTAACACCCCTGACTTCTGAGAGTGCAGCACAGCACTGCACAAAATCAGCAGAAGCTCCGAAAGAGGTAAGAAAGCCTGCCCTGGGGAGGCCTGTCACAAGATTCGGGACTGTCATTCCTGTTCAAGGTTCCCCATGCAAAAAAACCTCAAGTTGATCTTGATTCGTCTCTTTCAGAAAGGCAGACGGATAAGCAGGTGATGTGTCATCCTGGGCAATTCATGTATTTCAACACTTGGAAAGAATCTGTAATATTATTTGTACTGCTTGCATTGGCAATGCACACTTGCAGCACCCAAATCACCTCAGAGGCATGCTGTGCTGTGCATGCATGCCATAGCAGCCAGTGCCCCCACGCCTCACCACTCCATAAAGCAGTTTCTAGTCAAAATAAACACAACAGACAAAAGGTGTGAAGAGAAACCTCAAATACGGAATTGAAATGTCCTTGTTTGCAGCTCAGCAGCGGCTCAGCAGCAGGCAACACGCTGATGTGAACCCCACCCAGACATACCCTTGCTCACCTCCGCCAGGAGCTTTTTCCAGGTCTCAACTCACTACCGAAGTTGGAAAGCCAGGTCTTTTCTTCACAACTGAACAACCTTCTTTCTTTACTTTCGAAAGACGGACTAGAAGGTCTGTCCACTTCTATCCAATAACATAGTATTTAAGGCTCAATTCTGGCTTGTGGGAAGTGGAGGAGGGCAGGAGGAATAGGAAAGCGACCTTTGCCTTGCTTTAGAATCATAGAATCATTAAGGTTGGAAAAGACCTGTAAGATCATCAAGTCCCAGCCTTCAACATGTTCGTTTCACGCCGCTGTCAAAAATTGCGCAAATGGAAACGCAGGTGAGCCTAACTCACTAGGCAGGTGGTGTGGATGTGTCCGCGTTAGGAGATGCAGCGTCCAAACACCTTTGTTTTCTCATGAATCCACACCATAGCCTATCTGGTTTCTCATCACCACAAGAAAAAAATGGGAATAAACCACTTCCTTGTTCCACAGGGTGTTGTGAATACAAATAAATGAAGGACATAAGATACTTGGATCCCATATTAAGGAAATCCTTCTCTGTCCTGCAAGCATTCTTTTAGCAAAAACACCCGATTCTTGCTAATTATAAGATGGGGTATTTTAAAAGTGCCGAAATGTTTGTACAAACATATTTTACCAGAAAACTTGGCATACATTGTCCTTTAAAAAGGACAGATCTTTCTCTGTGTTGAGTTTTTAAAACTTCCTGAAAAAAACAATAACCTGCCCTTCACTGCCACCACCCCCGGACTCTTACCCAGAGTCTCCGCCGCATGCCTAACTAATCAAAGTGTTGTGTTATGATTACCATAGCGACTGCAATCCGACAGCTGCCTTGACATTTCATCTTCTGCTGCCTTTAAAATGCTCTCTTTTTGCCAAGGAAAACTTTTCTCAATTATTTAATTTTTTTTACTACACACTGTTCACTTCATTTACAAAATAAACATTTAGGAAAAAAATCAGCGGAAACTGCCTTGGTTCTAACCACTTATCTTGCTAATTGCTTTTATTCTCCTTTCGAGTCATTTTAAAGGTTTCTGAGGCTGTAGACTAAAGAGCTTATGCTCTATTTTGCAGATAAACTGATGATTGTGCACTACCGTGTAGAGCCACTGTGGATGGCCAGGAGCCACCTCTAGCCCCCAGGTACAAGGGCAGTTGCCAGGCCCTACCCAGCCTCCTTATGGGGAGACACCAACCCCACCGTCTCCCTCCCAGCCACTCAAATCTATCCATCCTGCTTTGTTGTCTCCCCATTTTGCTGCTCACTCTCCCAACAATGCTTTCAGCTCTCAGCTCTATCACTCACGCGCACTTCCTGTGGAGCTTTAAGACTGTCGCCATTTTTCCTGTCTTTCAAGGGGGTGAGGAGATAAGACAGGACAGAATATGACTAAACATGCCCATTTGCTCCTACCAAAAATGAGGGAAGGGTGTGCAGGGTGAAGCACTGGGCTGGTGAAGAAGCCCCCAGGCAGGGTTCTGGGGATGCCAAATAGGGTGCAGCAGTGGAGGGCCACGGTCCCCCACTGGTGACACAGCTGTAGGGTCTAGCACCTGAAGTTGCTACTTTTCGTGTACAGACAGGGATAAAAAAGCACCTTACAGATTTTAGGTACATACAGAAGAGATCTGCTAACTGATAATTCATTTCTCTGCTACTCATTTCCCAAACAACAAGCAGATTTTAATTAGCTAAGCTGATCACCTTCTTTCTTACCCAAAAGGAAGGCAGGGCATAGCTATCCTTCAAGCAGCCTGGGAGGTGTGAGAAAGCACCTTCTGTGCAACCTTTCAGAGCCATTGCCCCCAAGATGCCTTCCCATCCTAGCCTGCACTTGAGCATGTCTCAGGTAGTCTGGTGCCGGGAAGGTGTGGGCTGGAGACATGCTAGGGCATGGAGATGTGCGCAGGATGTATTGAAAAAAGATTGATTCAGAATCCCAGTAGGCTGGATCATCTGCAGCTTGGCCAAGGTAGGAGGTGCAGGATGTGTGTGTGTCTCTCTGTGTGTTGAAGGGATTTTGACAATGGTAAGAAGGTTAAAACTCAGAGCCATTTGGGCTGAGAAGGACTGGCGTTCAAAATGAAAGGTTCAAACCACTTTTTCACAATTTTTCTTTAATTATCGGATATGATGAAAAATTAACAACCCTTATCTGAAAAGCAGGTGTGTTTAACATGAGGAAGAGGGAAAACACCTTCAGAAGCAGTCAGCTTCCTGTCTTATGCTTTTGAAATCTAGCTGATGGCTCACAGAACGGATCTCAAATATGTATATATATAATCCCCACAGCTAAAAGTCGTCTATTTTAAAAGACAAGTGTTTGCTCACATGAGGAACATTGTACTCAAGCATTCAGTCTTTGTGATCCATATGGATTTCATCAACTTGTTTGCCAGGAATTTAGGAAAAACAAACTTTATTCATGTTCCTTAGAGAAATTAATTCAGTTTGTGGTCTGTGCAAAAAGAAATACAGCTTGGGAACAAAAAAGCCCAGGGCATTCCTGGAACTGGAAGGTCAGAGAGCCAAAATTATTGATCCTTTTAATATGTGAAGCAAGTGACTTGCAACGGCATCTTCATCAGCGCTGGAAGTACACAGTTTCAGCTTAGAAAGTCACTTCATGTCACATCCCATAAGGGGTACCCAAAGGTGAAGTGTTTTCATAAGCCCCGCTGGAACCAGGCACTCCCATTCCTCTGAGAACAGCATTAACTCCAAATTCCAGTTTCCCTTTTCTGCTCTTCCTTGGGCCTGAGAATCACTGAACTCCTCTTTTCTGGATGGTCCCTCAGTTGTGACAGAAGTTGGACTGCATGTGCTTTCTACACTGGGCAGGGGATGCAAAAGAGAAACCGCTCTCCAAGCACAGACCCAAACCCCCATCTTCTCAACCCCCTACCTGGTCTCCTGGTCACCACACAAGCACCATATCCCTTCCCTCCTGATATCCTCTGGGTCTCAGCACTACTGCTGTCTTCACGTAGACATGGACAAGCTTCAAGAGAAGACTGGAGGCTCTCCCACCTCCCTGGCCTTTCTCCGGAGCACTGCACAAGGACGTTTTCTGAAGACATGGTAGAAATTACTGAGTTTCCCTGGCACCCGGGTTTTCTGCTTCCCAGGCTGGAATTATTTGGGAAAGGTAGCCCCCCTTGTACACTTAAATGAACACAAAATCTAAGAGCTCACCACTGTGTCAATATAAGAAAAGCAAGGCTAACAAATGCTAGAGGAAAGAGTCTCTAAAAGAGCAGGAGGCAGCTGCCAAGACCAACTAGCGCATGAGTTCACTTCCTCTCAGCCCGTCCTTTCATGACACAGATCTACCCCAGGAGGAGAAAATGCCTTGTTTTTCCAAACCTGGGCACCAGCTGCTACCTAAAACATACTTGAAATGCCCACATTCTATTCTGAAACTCTTATTCTGTGTCTTTGGGGAGTTCTCTCACAGTAAAAACTTTTTTTTGAGCTCGTTAGATTTTCTGTTTATTGCAATATTTCTAGACAGAAAAAAAAAAGTTAAGATTTGTCTCATTTGATGTTACGTGTTTAGATGGAGAGAAAAAAACAACTTCAGATGAGAACGTTTTCAATTATCTTAGAGCTCAAGCTTGAAGATGGAGTGTATATTCCACCAGAAGCACATGTAGCTGGAGACTGAGCTTTTGGGAGCTAAAGTTAGATGAAATTACATCTCTCCCAAAATACTCTGTACAATGCCTGGTATATCAGTTTGTATGTAAAGAACTTAGCCGTATAACCCTAGGTTTGGTTCTGTAAGGTTGATGAAAACCTGTGGACCTCTACATATTTTATTAATATTTTGTTTTCTGTATCAACAAAACCAAGAGGTTTCTGGAAGATGTGTTACCATACCTTGCTACTGCAAACAGAGGCATTTATCTCCAATAACACTTACATTAAAAGTACTGTCTAATGTAGGAAATATATACTCTGATTCATTCTTACAGCAAATAATTATGCAGATTAATCTCTAGACTGCCCAAATTTAAATAGTCAGCCTAAAACTAATGCATTGCAAATCTTTACAGTTGTGACATTATAATATGCTATCTCACCAGCCTTTAAAGGAAGCTGTACTACTGCTCAGCGAGAAGTTTGTTACATTGAATTAATGTTGCATTAGAACCCATTCAGTAAGTCAAATGGCATTACTCACTCATATAGCATTCTTGGCAAGCCCCAAAAAACATTTTTAATACTTAGGAACCACGAAACAGAGCCAGACAGTGATTTGATGTTTAATACAGGACTAGGCACCTCATTTCAAAATTGCAGCAGAGTAAAAAAACAAAGAAAAAGAAGTGGTCATTAGGTTCTTAAGCCTAAAGGCACCCACTTATGGTAAATGTTTCTATGTACCCCTGCATCCTGACCAGAGTAGAGTAATTTAGGCTTTTCTTCACATGTTACTGTGAAAAATAACTTGTGAAACCACAATTATTCTTCAAATGATGGTGAGGAAAACGTCCTGAGCTGATCTGTTTTTAGAAAATGAAGCTGACATATTTTCACGGTGCAAGTGGGACCTGCACAGCCTGGCGCTGGCAGGGAGGGAGGGACCTTCTGTCCCATTCTGTCCCCAGCTGGAAAGGCCCCAGCAGTGTTTCCCTCCATCCCTTTCTCTGTCTGAGCAGTGCAAAGGGACCAAATCACATGAGCAAATCCATGGTTACCCCTGTTTAGCATTCAGAGGATGACACTTTCTCATGGCAACAACCACGCTCAAACGCATTCAACTTCTTGGCTGTCCATCTCTCAACGAGCCTTCAGGTGGCTCTTGGATACTCACTAAGAAAGTGAAAAATCCTGTGCGTCATGGGTTAATTTTTATGCCAATGATGACTGTAGCTGTTTACTTTTTAAACAAATGCCTGATATACATTGCAACTGGCTGAGTGCACAGCCGAAAACAGACCACAGGAAATCTCTCTGACAGCCAGGAAGGCAGAATTGTTAACATGGGTCTGCATTACAGCAAAAAAAAAAAAAAAGAAAAGAAAAAAAAAGTTGTGAGATCTTAGGGAGAAAAGCTGATGGTACAAAAAAACCCCACAAATGGCTGTTTTCTAAGAGAAATCTATTAATAGCACAGGCATAAATAACTTTTTCCATTTTAACTGAAGGATTATTGTGGCTTTTCACCCCAGTTTTTTTTCAACGGAAGTAAAGAAGACTGTGTAATACCAAGCAAATAAACCAGCCTAATATAAAATTCTCATCGGAGATAAGAAAGCGCACTAGGTTATTTATTGATATATTTTTGTATTTTGTTTCAGTTCTCCTTTGATGTGTGTTAACACAGGCATTAAACTGGCAGGTTAGGGTCACAATACATACTCTGATATTGAGAGCCAGTCATGTGTCAGGGAGTATCAAATCGTTCATTTAGAGCGAGTTACAAGTTTTAGTTAACGTAGTCTGCGGGATCTAGATCCACCCATAAAGACACAGTGTTTACTGGCTTTTTCAAAAACAAGTAGGTAGAAAAGCTGTGCGCTGTATTTCTGTTTTTTAAGGTATAAACATCTGCAGCAGACACCGGGGTTGATTCTCCTTCCAGTCACAGTGGTGTAACCAGAGTTGCTTCACAGACGGCAGAGGAATTTCAACAGTAAATGAAAAAAGAATAAGGTTCATTGTGCTTTTAATTTTGTTTCATGTAGGCAAGAGGGGAGAAAATTGATTTTAGTCCCAGCCTTTTTTTTCTCATACATGTCACTGATGCATTTTCAACCCTTGGAGAATTGGTGAATGTGGGAATATAGGCTCTAATACAAAACACTTGGCCTGTTTTCAGTTCCTAACACATACTCCAGAGTTCATGTTATGGTTATCAGAAAGAATCTATGAAAAATGAAGCTGCACACAACTGCAGACCATCAGCGTGGCTTAACCCCGTCAGGCAGGGATGAAGCAGGAAGTGCTTTGTGACACTGACTGGCAGAAATACAAACTGATGAAGAAAACACGCGGCAGGAAAGAGGGTCTTAGATGGTGAGTTAGAGCCGAGGACATTAACTACAACTATACTCTGCCAGGGCCAAGATCAGAGGAGCCTGACATACTTGTTAAAGGTTTCATCAAAAGGATTAGTTCCAGCAGCTTTTTTTAACCTTTCCTACAACACAATTTACCCAAAGGTGGCCAAGGGCAACAGGGGCTGCCCTGTGAGATAACATTTTTAATTGTACAAATGCCATTCTTGATGTCATAATCCCGAGGTTAATGCAATTGCAGGTCCCGAACAGATGTGCCGTAGGCTGCCCATCGCGGAGAGGTGGCCACGCAGACAGTTAAAATGGCCACAGCTCAATGACTAATTAAGCAACCGCCCTTGGGTGTTTTCCTACATTTCACCCATATACTTTTGCACTCTGTTAAACATTCTTACCCCTACATAAAGCAAACAAACAAAAAAATCATTCATACAATGTATTACCAAGGATCAACAGGCACGTATAGCCACTGCCTAATGGGACGGCTCAGGGACAGGGCAAGGCAGTCTGCATGAAGGACAGGAGAAGGCGAAGAGCCCAGAAAACATCTGGATACCACCACGCTAAACCTTACACCTTGTTGTACTTCGGCAATTCTGATTAATAAGAAATACGTTCTAAAAAGAGAACCTTGACATCTTCTGTTAAATTGAAATACACCTGCTAGATTTTTGCAGAGATCGTATTTTCCACATGGAGAGAATTTGTCAATGGGTTTGTAGATGACATACTCTGTTTTGCTTCAGAAAAAACACTTCTTAGAAGAGATGTTCACACCACACAGTTCAAAGAGTAAAGTTTTGCTCGCTTTCAAACAGAGTAAATGGTTTGCTCCATGTGCTAAGCTGTCGCCTGTATCACCAGTTCCCAAGGAGGGAAGCATACCTCCTTGATGTGACTCAAGCACACAAGGGTTGCCGTTCAGTTAAGCGGATGAACTGAATGTGGGCCAGTTTCACGTGGGGGCCGGCTTGAATATTTCTGCACCACACTTCCATAATCTGCAGTGTGGGACAGAGTAATTTAGAGGCGTTCATGTGGGGAGGGGAGTCGGTGAAAAGCAGCAGGCTAGGACACTGGGAAGCGGGACAGCAGCTGTAAGAAAAGGCAATTCCATTTTTGGAGTCAGAATTTGGGTTGGGTGTCAACAGGAGGTGCATCAAGTTAGGTCATTCTCATATACACTTCAGAAAGGCTGGGGAAAATCAGCAGATGGTCATCTTCCTGTTTGGTATGTAATCTGCATTGCCTACAAAAGAGGAGTTGCTCCTCTCAGGTGCAGCAATTGTGACCCAGCACCTTCTGCCCTCAGACCTTGGTTATCAGGGGTAACTCGTGCATCGCAAGGCTGAAGGGTATCTCACCAAGGATCCACATTTCTCTGGTAATGGCCACAATCTCGTATTGCACATCTAGGAGAGGAGTTAAGAGATCATGGGAGTGACACTTCAGTTGTCAAGGACATGGTTTAAATTTAGGACTTCTAGGTTATTAAATCCTGTCTTGAATCATTTGAGTTCTATGTACCTGTTGGACTTTACAATCTTAGGCCACACCCAAACTTCAATAGTGTGGTACTGATGCAGATAATCCCTGCAAGAAGCACACTGTACAGAACACATCTCTTTACACAAGTATGACTACACAGTCATTAGGGCTGAAACTGCCACACAAATCCTATCCTGAACTGCTCTTCATCACTACACCTTGCAGCCGTTGGCAAGGAAAACCATGTGTTTGGAGAAGATACATAAAAGGAGGGTTACTCTTCCTAAATGCTGGACAAGACAGGAATAAGGAGGGGGAGAATCATACAAGGAAAGGAGTACTTAGCATGGTGGAGCCAAGTTACTCCGCAAGAAAACTGCTGGAATTGGGAGAGGAAGGGTTTATCTATTACAGGAATTGGGGAAAAGCAAACAGGTGCTGGGGAGCACTCCGGTCAGCTAAAGACATCTGCTAGAGATGCCAAGAGCACAAAGGTAACTCTGTGTCTGGGAGTAGAGGGTAGGATAAAAATGACAACTGAAGAGGAAATGGGAAAGCTTGGGACTGTAGAGGTACATCCCAGCAAAGACCCCGGGTGTCAGATGGCGGAGTAAAATACAAACAGACTCTCAAAAACTGTGAATACAGATGCTTGTGAGGAGCCTGGGAAAAAAAAAAAAAAAAAAAAAAGGAAAAAAAAAAAAAAAA
>Ga0065711_1044760_pt1 | contig 13899 bp, 14 predicted proteins | sample Hoacrofraction12_FD_59098 | JGI IMG/M metagenome (GOLD analysis project Ga0065711, IMG submission 59098) | Hoatzin crop microbial communities from Cojedes, Venezuela - Epithelial fraction 12 v2 (version 2) | ecosystem: Host-associated > Birds > Digestive system > Esophagus > Crop | place... | reverse complement strand
GGGGGGGGGGGGGAAGAGGACTAATGGACGTACATTAACCTTTTGGTACTAGATTTCCCGATACTAGCTACTAATGCAAAATCCATTAGAAGGAAATGTCTGGGAACCATGGTGTGTAAATGTTATAATGCAGTGGATGTCTGTAAAAACCTGAAGTGGGCATGGCAGGGACAGAAATCCATGCAAAGTTAGTTGCAAGTGCAAGACAATTAAAGAAAGCTCTCTGATTTGCTTTGGGCAGAGAAACCCTGCAAAAACAGGGCCTGGAGAAGTGAAGATTTGGAAACTGAGCTTTGCAGCTGCCCCTTTTGCAGGAGATATTGTTGCTCACCCCAAGGGCAGAGCTTTGAAGCACCCGCATAAACCTCTTTCATTGCCACACACGACGCTTTTTCTTGAGTCTTTCTCTTCCTTTACTTGCCTGCCTACGCAAGCATTGCCAGCGTGCTGGTGGGGGCTGCGGTAAGGGAGATGAAATGGCTTTACCTGCTCTGACACGGCCTTGCACCATGGGTGCCTGGCTGACGGGCAATGCAACGCCCCTCCGTAGGGAAATGAGCTCCTTCCGAAGTTCATGTGCTGGCCTGGGCAGCACCAAAACAATGATGTCCATACTCTGGGTGCCTGAGCTCCTCCCTGTCATGTGCAAAGTAACCCCTCATTGCTTGCAGAAACACCACAAGAAGGTGTTTTTCCTAGTGAAACGCAGGCATCCTTCTGTGGGGCATCACCCCAGAAATAGCTGCCTGGAGAAAGCAATTGTCCAGTCCTCCAAGCAGGTACAAAATGATCTTTTTTTTTAAAATAATCTTTTTGAAAATGAAGGAAATACCAGCAGCAGCCTGGGCACAGTGTGAAGCAGGAACAGAAGAAGTGAGACTCACATGCCTTCATTTGAGTATTTCTTCACTTGCTGGGTGCTCTGCTTCGAAACTGTAACATTTAAGTGCTTTGCTTTCAGGGATGTGAAGAGAAGGAGAAAGAATGAGACCAGGAGAAGTGAATATTATCATTTAATATGCAAAGACAGTTTCAATAGTTACCTTAATGTGCTCTAATTAGGTGAGAGAATATGCAACACATCCCAAGGGCTGATTATAGCCTCTCTCCCTGCTGCACTCACGCGTATTTCGCTACCATGATCAAATATTTTTAAATGTACGAAGATTTATCACCTGTAGGGCACAGAAGAAAATTGTGATTTAGCCTCTTTGGCAGTCACAGCTAACAGCCATCTTCCTAAAACAGAAGTAGTCATGCTCCAGTAGAACTTACTGAGCCAGCCAGAAACCACCAGTGCCAGTCTGGGACTCCCTGCAGCTGCCAGGACAGGAGCTTGGACCTGGACAAAAACCCTCTCTGGGTTCTGGAGCTCCCAGTTACTTTTTCACCTCACAGCTCCCCATGAAACCTCTTCACACCTCTGGTTGTCACCTCTGTCCTTTCCTCCAGCCCACTGTGAAGTCCTAAGCGTAGGCACGACTGGGCACACACCACCACCTCGAAGGCAGCTCGCACCTCGAACGGGATCAGAATGAGATTCTTTATACCTTTGCAGTCTCCTGGGGCAAACAGCACAGCACCTGGGGTGAGCGTGAGCTAAGCAGGGTTGTCTTCCACCTAGTGCCACCTTCTGCTATCTTCAGAGCTGCTTACTTAAACACGGAGCCTGTTCGCTTCCTGCCTCACCAGGGTGCACATTTTTTTGTCTTTGTAAGATTACAGCATGCTGTTTGCAGGGGGAAGGTGACTGAGGACTTTGCACCTGTGTGTGTTTGTGAAGACTTTTCTCTCCTTTTCTGCTCACGCTCTGTCACTTCTTTGCTCATGCCTATAGCGCAAGTGCATCTCCTATGGTGCCATCCAGAGACTGGTCCAGAGCTGGTACTACCTTGCGTGGCCTTCAGAAGGAACTCTGCTTACTTCTGACTTGTGGATTTTATAGACCTTGCCCTTTGAATGGTGTGTGTCACAACCACGGCATCTTAATGCAGGAGCTGCTGCATGCATTCACTTACTCTTTTGTGCGTGAATTTGGAGGCTTCAATTTCAAAGCCTAGAGCTCCATTTTGCATTCACAACCCGTCTTTGGAGTCCAAATCCAGTTCAGAGGACCTGACTGCAAGAGCTCAAAACCAAGTGAAAATGTACAGCTCCCTCCACACCTGGTCCCTGCTGAGAGCCGACTGCAGCGGAGCTCACTGTGCCTGCCCCTTCGGCACCCAGATACTGTGAGGACCTACCTGCTTCCCTGCATGCTAATAAGGCTTTGTGCTGAAACGCATGGGCCCTGTAAGAAGAAAATAGAAGCAAGGTTATGGGATTTTCCTTGGATTTGAAAAAGGTAGGTGGAATGCAACACCAACAAATGAAATCCCATCCCCTTTTCTCCCTCCACTTTCTCTGCCTGTTGATGAAAGCATCCTCAGTGTCTGCAGAGACTGGTAAAAGCTTGCCTTGCTGGTGGGACCAGTTGCGTGCTACGCTAGCCCGGGGTGCAGGGTAGGCGAAGTGCCTCCACCCAGCTCCTTGGGCAAGTCTGGTGTCCTGTGACGTGTGGTAGAGCAAGTCCACAGCTCGCAAAACCTGAGCTAGCTAGGGACACCCTGCTTCTGAGCCACAGACGTAGGCTGCTGCACAGACCACAGGAACTTCAAATTCGGTGTAAGCAGTTTCTCTATCTCTCATTATTGAGTCAAGGTCCATTTCATCAAGCAGTTTTTCTAAAAACACGAGCCAATAGTCCATGCAAACTTCTTGAAAGAGTCCATAAAAAGACATCACTGGAAAAAACCAAATGTTTATTCCAGGCTGTTCCCGGGTGCTTTTACAACGCGTTGTTCAACAGGTACACAGCAAGCAAAGAACCAGCGACCAGAAAACCCGCACTGTGAGTGGATTGAGCTGGGGAGAACATCTGCCTCCAATTTTTCAGTTAAACAAAATTGTGAATTTTAATTTAATGAAAACCTTCTGCCTACAACCAGAAATAAAATCGTTCAAGCTTGGCTGAGTTTAAAATCAGAACCTGGCACCTCTTCAGAAGCATGTTGGACAGCTTAGGGTAGAAACATCTTCCCAGTTTGACACACACAGCTGCTGGGACTCCACTGCTGAGAGCAGGAATGAAGGATTGCATCGGACTCAGGCTGCAGAAGCACAGCACGTGGAGGTCAGGGGCAATATTTACATTAACAGCAATATTGTTTGTGCAGGGGCTTAAAAAACTATGCACGCCACTAAGTGTAGCTGCTTTGAATCCAGGCTGCATCAGCCATGCAGCTGCCCCTGACTTTACACAGTCAACCTGAAGGCAGGTGGAGGAGCTCAGCCCGGAGTGCAGCCTGGCATTACCTTGCTGCACAGCATAAAATAAATACAGGGGAAGAACAAGATCCAGCACTGCAGACTTATTGAATTAAACATTATTGCGGCTAACGCAATCAATACAGCATTGATGGCCTTATGCATATTAATATTTAATTCAATTAAAAGGCTCCAAATTTGTTTGGCTTTTTTTTTTAATGTCCCTTCAGATATTTCATTCTGCAGAAAAAAAGTTAAATTTTGCTAGGGACTGTGAAATCCAGCTGGACCCAAACTATGGCTGATCTGGGTTTCCCCTGGCACCAGCTGTTCAAAGCTGACCCTTCCAGCAGAGCAGGAGAGAACCATTTCCCTGGTCAGGCTGCCAGTAGCACCCAGTATGAACCCTGCAGAGAGACCGGGACACCCTCAGGGGAATGTGGAGTGTGTGAGTGTGTGGGGCAATCAGAAAACCTCACTTCAGAGGCCTTCATGTCGCAGTTGAGCCCCACCTGATTGCTGCCAGAAGAGGCAGCCTCACACCTGCTCCCCCCAACAAACACATTTTTGACTCTTCTGAGACTTAGTAGTTTGCTAAGCTAACCCAGTCCCACACTAGCTGAAGAAATAAGTAAATTTTTATCAGTTCAGCAAGCTGGCAAGACAGTCAGCTTAGCTATTGCTTCACGCCCCATTTTTTAACACTTTTTAACCCCATTCTCACTGTGTATCTGTTTAGCTTATGGGCTTGTGAAGGTAAGCACCGCTCGTTCTTGTGCCCTTCTCATCGTGGTGCAGCGCTGCTCTTCAGCACGCTCACTGGAACCGAACAGAAATAAGCCCCAAAGTAAACTCCGACCTGAGAAGGGGCTGCTGCTCTTTACAGCTGTGCCATCTGGGAAGAAACCTCTCTGCTTCTTAAACATGCTTGGATGTCCGGGGTACAGATACCGCGATGCGGCTAACCAGCACCGCACGGCTCGCTCCTCCCAGCCACGGTGCACGCCGCTTCCAACGCCCACCGGAGCAAGGCACCGCAACCCCGGCTGCATAACACATCCGCAGGTAGCAGCCATCCTGGTGCCTGTCACTGCCTCAGCGGCCCCGCTCGATGAATGACACCCGTGTCTGAAACATGCAGCGGGAGCCGACGGCTCTCTGGTACTTCATCAGACCAGCCCTCCTGCCAGGAATTAAATTGCAGCACAGATAATGGATCTTCTCTGGGGGGGTGTGGTGTGGATGTTTGTGTTGAAAATTGGGAACCTTCCTCCCCTTCCCCTGTCTGATTATATACAAAATGTTCTTCTACTTGTAAGGGCAATTTAACACTAGTTAAACTACTGTTAATTTAAATCAAACAAGTCTGAACAGACAGAACATGCTGCACTGCTATTAAAAACAGCTGAATCTTCATTTGTTCCATCCGAGACGCCACTGTCCATTTCCTAGGCAATACTATCTGGCTGTCCAAAGACCTCTTTCTTTAGTTTTTAAATTGATATTGAAGCCTACTTTGTTGGCTTTTGCAACACAGTGTAGTCTGCATTGCTACCAGAGAGAAAGATTCAAATCTTTCCATCAAACTGCTTTTTCTTGCAAAGTATGGGAGAGGCAGAAAAAGGACATGGGGGCCAAACTGATTAACACCAATCAATCTGACATCAAATTCATCCCATTTCCAACAGCAGAAATAGGTGACCCTCCAGCACCAAAGTAGAAAAGAAAAAAGAAAAGCTTTGCTCTTCCATGTTTCATAGACCTGTCCCCAACAAGATCCCAAGATGCCGCTGCCCAGATTTTGTTGGCAGTTCAGCCAATCCACAAGACGGGCCAGAACAGACGCTCCTGCCCAGCAGCTCTGTTGGCACTGTGGCGCTGGCAGCTGCAAACTGATTTTTCCCCTTCCCTCTACCACCCTAACTGTAAAGCTAGCCCACATGAATAGGAAGCAGCACAGAAAGCACAGGCAGGGGGACCAGATGATACCTACATTTACACATTTTCCCCAAATAATACACATCAATGTGTAGTTTTAGAACAGGCTGTGGCTTCCACACAGACATCTTTGTCCTGAGTAGAATATTTGCAAGGGTTTCATTAGCCAAAGTGCTGATCTGCTGGAAGACTGCAGAATAGAACAACTACTCCAGATTAAGTCTGATCTTGAATGAAGACACTGGACCTAAACAAGGAATACAACCAGCTTCAATTCCCTACCTAGAATTATTCCTTTCCTTGAATTATTTCTCTTCAATTGCTCTTGCTCCTTCTGTGAGCCTTGCCCAGGCTGATCATGGATAACTTTGTGATGGATCCTGCACAGCCGGTCAGGTCCAACCTCAGCTCAGACACTTGCCATAGAGAAGAGAGGGGCTTTTAGCTTAAGCCTAACAAAGGCTGTGTAGAAGCCAGCTGGGGGACGTCTTTGTCATTAGAGAGTTGCCAGACTTTGGACCCTCTCATACTTGTTATTCATTAGGAAGAGGACTGCGTGATGATGGACCCCAAGCACCTCCCAGACACGCCGATTCTAACTTCAGAGCAAAAGCAGCTACCACTGTTTGGTGTTACTCCTTTGCCTGCTGTTCCGCTGAAAACACTTGCAGAAACAGCGCAACGTCTAGCTCTGCTGCATTGCTCTGGTAAGGCCTTCTTACAGGCCGCTTGCTTCTACCTCAGAAAAGTCACTTCTCAGTATCTCAAACAACAAATGAACCCTCAGTGTTTAGCAACAGAGAACAGATTTTATTTTATAGCTGGAGGAACAAACCCCAAAGAGAACTATTTTCCCAGCATCCCCACTACAATTAGCCTTCCTCCAACTTGCCCACCAGGTACTCTTATCTTAAGAAAATGAATCTCTTCCTCTCAAAAATGTATATTATTTTAATTACTTCAGATTGAGGAAGAGATGTTTTAGGGATAAGAAAAGCCTGTGAGATCTTTAAATACAACCAATCAAATAGACGTAGAAGCAGCCAAAAGTATGAATTATTCTACAGCTGTGTTTCCTGGGATCTACCCAGGACACTGATACAAGGAAGCAATCTCTGTACTCTCAAGTGTCTTTCACTTCAAATACACACACACACAAAGCAAACCCAAAAAGCCCATACAAAACAACAAGAGAAAAGCGAACAAAAAAACCAGCCAGGCTTCATATATTCTCCCAGCCAGGCTTCATATATTCTCCCCTAGACCACAAGCCACAGCCATTCAAAATGTACGGTATTTTTTTTTTAAATATTTGCTTCTGTTAACTATTAGTGATGTTAAACTGATATCCGTGAACTCCAGACATTGCTACTGGAGGTGCTGTCAGGTGTCCCTGATGAACTAATTCATAATGAGATCAACAGATAAATTTCAAGGGAAGCTGCCTGAAAATCATTAGCCTTTCTGAGACTCACAGCCTTTTTGAGGTATAAATACAGCAATAATAAAACCAGCTATAACCCAGAATGCAAGTCTTGGATTGTTACCTCTTCAAATGCCCCAGTCATCAACGCACATTAAGTATATGCCCTTTAGCAACAGAATACTAATATAAATCTGTGTTATAGGTGAGGTTCTTTACTAACCTTTAATAGATTTTCTGTTGACTCATCTACTCCCACCTTCAGACTATGCCAAAACATACAAGACCCAAAAAGGGCGAGGGCTGTCAGTACCGCAAGCCTGCTCACATTGCATAAAATCCCTCTTCTGTTTTGAGCCTGCCTCCAACCAGCTTCCTTTAATGCACCCTTGTTCTTGCACTAGAAGAGACAGTGAGAAACAATCCCTACACACCCTTTACAACATGCCTCATGATTTTACAACCTTGCTTTCAGGAGCCAAAATCCATCCAATGGATTAAGGGACTTGATTTATCCTTCCTACAAGACTTTTTTCAGACATGTTTTATCAAGCGCCATCCCTCTGCTTCTAATGATTAGCAAGAGCAAGTTAAGTAAGGTCTGTGTCACTGACCTCTAGCTTTTGTGTACTTACCTATTGCTTCAGTAGTGTTCAACACCTGCTGCAATTCTGGCGTCAAAGTCTACTTACAAGAGTTCTGTGATGCTCTTTGTAAATGCATAGGTCTACATAAGCTGATCACACTCAGACTCTGAATTCCTGAAGAGACCTGAAGCAGATGGGCCAGAGTTAGTTGAGTGCACTTCAATGAGAACAGTAAGTAAGGACCACTCCTCAGTATGATATGGAAGGATTCTTAGTGTGATTTGATAGTAACTCCGCTTGAAAACATGACTTGATTCAAAGGATTAAGACCTTAGGAAAAGTTCAGCGTGGCTTAAAAAAAAAAAAAAAAGAAGGATTGATGGCAATTTTTTAACAAGAGTTTCTTTTCAGCTGCCAAGGAACAATGGCTCTTAAAATCTGTAAATCTGCTGCCTCTACATTAGGACATAGAACAGGATTGCAGATGGGCCAGATTTCTTCCTGGTACATAGCAGAAAAGCCCCATTCTTAAGAATTCTGCGGAGGTGGAGATTCACTGCTGCTTGTGCAAAGAATATCGCATTAGGTATATTGATGTGCTATGAAATGCCAAGTTAAAATGCACTACAATTGTTAAAATAAATGACCAAGGCCACACAGTATTGACTCAGTACCTTATTTGCTGCCAGTTTTTACCTGCACAAAGACCCAAAACACACTCATCCCATGGGTCGGTTCCATTTACTGATGAGCCTTGCGTTTTTGCTCGCTCACAGACATGCAAGTAATTGAGACCTGCATTTAGTGAGGAGCAATGATTCAGTCTAGCATGATAGATCAAGATACTCCAGCTACTAAAGTCTAGTAGATGCTATTGAGAACTATACCTGTTCTACATGAAGTGTACAGTTCTAAGAGTTCTGCAGAGCATGCTGAAAATTGGCACCGGATCTCCAATGGCCATGGTGACAGAAAACAACTGTCTCTTACACTGAAGAGCTGCTCTCGCAGATGGATATGCTATCTTCACAGCTGTATCAACTTCACAGAAAAGTACTTACATTTCCATTTACCTGTTGAGTTTACATAGACCATGTACTTATCCCGCAGCTAAGCTCATACAATAAGATACTCAAACTTACTTGCACCAGAAGTTTTGTTATTACAAGCAATACAAAAGCAAACAAGAAACTTAGTTTTATCACACACACCATCATTCTCATTTTATAGTATTACAAGATACTATTGTTGAAGTTATGAATTCACAAACTAAGGCAACACAAAAGATGCAACGCATTACATAAGAGCATAGAGTGAGGAAGTAAGATTCTGACAATAACATGATCGATTATGAGCAGTGAATTAAAAATCTATTGTAACAAATACGAAAGAATCAAATACTCCAATGTAGCCAGCTAAGTTTAAGTACAATTGTGCAAAGTGAGGCTTAATTCTTTTGTAATCATTGAATTTTTTCATTAAAGTAACCATGATAGCAACCATCCATACTTACAGAAATATTTATTTTAATAATTTAATACGGATCCTGACACTCAGAAACCTTCAAAAAATAGAATCGAATTCAAGTTGCACATTTACAAGTGCAAAAGAGGACAGAAGTGAATAAAGCATTGCTCTTGCTACAAATAAGGAATTTTAGACCAAGATTTTTAAAGACTGTGTTTTCAAATTTGTCTGCTTTCAAATGAATTCAGGCCATTAGCTCTACTCTAATTTCTACAAGGCTTATCTCATGCCAAGAATTTCCTGCAAAATTCAGTTATAAGAAGTTATAAGAAACATCATGTCATCTGACAGAAGAGATCTCTATACAGGCAAATGACTATGTTCAAATGCATAGTCTTTTTTTTAAAAAGTACAAATTGTGGCCTGGCCGGGAAATCTTGACATATATCGTAGATCCCTGTGAATGGATGTTACACAGAAAAGAAATGGGATCACGGTCTATCACCTAGGGAGGACTGGTTTAAATCAAGAATGCAAAAGGCTTCCTTTTGCAAAATCTTGTTTACAAGATGTCAGTGATTACTACACTCAAGTTAAATGCAAAGATAAAGCACACTAAAAAAGCCAATCCACATTTTTCAATGCAGTATATTTCTCTCTCCTCCATTGTAAGTTCATTTATTCAAGCATATCAGTGATCTTAGTAACTCATTTAAATGGTCAAAGCTCTCCTGTATTCCTAAGTGCAAAACATAAATCATAGCATCAGACCAGTGTTCACCACAGTGTTTGACCTACTCAAGATTCACCACATTTTAAAACCTTGCTCAGGAGACACTGATATTCATTTTACAGGCAGGAGCTGAAATGACATCACACAGTCCATAAGCCAGCTGGAAGGGGCCATCCAGACTTTGCCCTGACGAATTTTCTCCGGCTTGAATTTAGAAGACGCGTCATAGATTACATACTGAGTGCAAAATCTCTGGTCAGAAGTAGGTTCTGCATGGTAAGCCACCGTGTTGATTGTCTGCGTCACATCACTGTCTGGTTTTGGCTGCCTAACCAGAATTTGTCCTCCTGCTGCTTTGACCAACTCCATAAGATCACTCTTCTGGTGACATTTGAAAGATCCCAAAAAATAGAAGTAGCATCCATCAAACAACTTAGGCAACTAAGCGGAAGAAAAAAAAAGTATAAATACAGTACTTCACAACAGAGCACACAGGAAAAAATTGGAAAGGAACAATCAGTGCCTACAAAAAAAAAATATACAATTTAAGGTAACCAACGCTGGAAGCTAGAACAGTAACTTAGCATGAAGGTCCTCAGTACAAGTATGCAATGAAGCAAAGCTTGCTTGAATGGTAAATTCTTGCTTATGTTTAAATATTTTCCAGCACAACAGGGTTTAAGTATGAGCTAGGAATATTTACAGTTACTGTTACAATACATTTAATGAACTTCTTCAGTGTGATGCAGAAAGTAACCAGAAATTAACCCAGTTAAATATAAAAGTGGCCCTACACAGAAACAAGAAGTAATAAAAACATTTTTCTATCTACTTTCAGATTTCCACTAGTGTCTAAAGTGGAGCAAAGAAGGCCAAAGCAGCGTCACTTCCTGCCCCATACAGATTCTTCCACGAATGTAACAGAGCATTCCCTCTGACAAGGTTACATCAACATATCCACTAATAGAGAAAAATGACAGCTTTATGGGTGTTCACTGTTCTTTCCATCACCTTGCATATAATCAAATTTCTGTACAAGACCACACTGAAATTTTAAATCTACTGCACATGTGGCAAAGGGCAAAAATGCATGAACCAAAGGTCATTAAGATAATCTGTCTCAAGCAATAAAACCCACCAGCTGTTCTCTGTTGAGCCGGCCTCTTTGTGGGCCACCTTGGATTTCATACTTCTCTTCTTGTTCTCGTACTGTGGTTCGTAAACAGGCTTGTACCCCTACAAAAACCACAGTAAAGAAGGCAAAGATTAAAGATCCCATGTTTTAGCAGAGGCTTGCATGTCATTTTAGGGACTAAAGAGTTGCACTAAAATAAAAGTATTACCCACAATGCAAAACATAGCATCAAGCTTATGTGCCTTAGCAATTTGCTTTTAAACTTGAAAAAATTTACAATAGCTCTTGAAGATTTAAGTTAGATGGAGAGAAGCAATATCACACTAGAATCAGTGCTGTAAACACTAGCAATTATTAGCTTTTCCTCTTACCCACTAAAGGTCAACCACAATGTCAAATGTCAAATTGCTGATCATTTGGAAGCTTAAAGCCAGCATGTAGAACCAACTCTGCAGTTATGAAACGGAAGCAATTGTCTGATAAAGAGCAATTATAAAGCAAGCACAGAGCTGTTTCCAAACGCTATCGCCTCAAATAACAAATCAGATGGGATTTCAAGGTCTTCAAGATCAGCACAAACTGGAGATTTATGCATGGTTTGAACAGTGGCATTCATTTTTGTTAGCACTGCTGCATAATGAGATTGTCTTTTAGAGTCAACATGGTTTTACCTTGTTCTAAGGCTACTTATTTTTTCCAATACAGAATGCTCTGATGCTAATGTATCACTAAGATCAGTTAAACATCCTACCTGACCTCACTTTGGAAACAGAAATTGCTGTGGTCACCCATTCACACATGGAATATTTTGCCTCCACTTATATTGCACTCATTAATAAAAATTACCCAAGAAAGAAACTTTGCAAAGCTGATTTTGAAAACTGTTCCATGAGGATTTACAACGCTGCCAAGATTGTAACGTTTAAAGTAGTACCTCATTCCTTGCATTGTTTCTTATTCAGGCAACTTATTTCCACTGTGCAAATATGAAATCCACAATGTCTAAAAAAAAACACCTGAACAAATTCAGAAGTAAAATGTGGAGGAGTTGATCCTAAAAAGGAAAACAGCCCAGGACTATGAAGAGAAGTATCACTGACAAAGGTAGCTTGATAACATGGCAATAAGTAGCCAATACACAGGAATCTCTAGTCCAGAGGAAATTTGAAAGCCAACTGTTAGTAATTTACCATCAGTTCATACAAACTATATACAAATATAGAATTCATATTTTAGTTACTGTAAGTCCTCCAATGTACTCAAATCAAAAAAGATAAAACCTATACAGAAAACCACAACTGGCTGAATAAATACTGTGGCAATACAGATCTCCATCCATGTACAAGTATGGGGTTCCTTATCTGCACTTGTTCATTCCTTCAGGAAAAATTAACATGAACTTGTACAAAACCAGAAGGGCAATCTAGTTGTGTATTTTCCAGAAAAGCAACCTACATATTCATTATTGGTAACAACAATGAATACTGATAACTTATTTTACTGATAACTTATAACTTTGATATATTATAACTTACTGAGTACTCGTAACTCAGAAAAAAAACCTAAAAGTTATTTCAACATTTTTTTTTATCATCACAACTCCACAAGACTTCCTGTGTCAACGTACCTCTAACTTACATGGCTATTCTTTCCTTCCAAGAAAATACAGATGTTAATGGGTGCCACTTCCAGTAAAGGAAAAACCATCTCATCTAGTCTTAAGAACAGGACCATCCATTCATTAAGTGCACATTTTATTTCAAGCTACCATCAAAGGCTCAATTTCAAGGACTTTCTCTACAGTGCTGAGGTTTTTATATGAGTACATCACAAATTGAGCATCCAGTGCCAGCATCAGTAAATGAAGCAAATTTGACAAGAAAGTAATAAGAGACTGAAGGAATACAAAAGAATACGATGTCTTTTTGCACTGTTACTTCCCTAAAAAAAAAAAATAAAATTAAGTCACGAAAATGACTAATGTTAGTGGAATGTCTATTTTAGCAGAAAATGCAAAATAGGTTATGTCTGTTTTGCATATGTCTGTCTGTCCATTTTACACTGCCAAGTCCTCTGAGGAATCTGTATGCCTCAAAGTTCCTTGTCACACGTAATGACAATCCTCCCTGAGAGCAAGAAGAGAGACTCGTCTACATGCGTTCTGTTTTCATTGCATCTGTAAGAACCACAAGATAAATATGTTTCCTTGAAAAACTGGAAATATACAAACAGACCATTCGTCTGCATGATCGGCATTCTCATTAATTTTAACTTTTCTCAACCAGCTAAAATCAGAACAGATCTGCATCTTAACAGATTTGTGGCACAAAAACTACGTATTCTAGACAGGATAAAAAGCCCTGAACATAAGTTCTCAGTGCCCAGGTGTTTCTCTTTACCATCAATATGTTAAGAGGCAACACTACTTGGCCTACGCACACACAACTGTGGGGCAGGTTATGTTTTCTGGTGATGGAAAAATAGTACAGTCTCAATTCTCGAACATATTTTTCATACAAGATGTAAAAGCAGAACTTGCTCTGACTCATGGGTCTTGTCATACTTGATAGATAAGAACAAGTGCTTTTTGGAACCATTGTGCTCAGGGACATTTCAGGCAGTCTCATGTAACGCTGTCTATATGCAGGTAGCAAATAAGGAAAGAAAGTCACTGGAATCCTCAAGCTCATAAGGGGTGGGGTGCTTCAGGCTTCACCACGCTTCACTATACTTCATGGCAATCTTACTATCAACAGCACAACTAATCCTTTGTAAGAGTATCACTTGGAAAGAGACAAGACAACACAGACAGGGCAACAGCAAAAGGAGAGCCTTAAGCACAAAGAAATGAGGTAAACGGCATGTCACGTGTCATCAGAATCATGATCTAGCTATATATTCAGAAAACCGATGCAGTTAGCAACTGATGTTTGCAGAAGGTGCTTACAGCCCTAAGGTGAACAGTCAAGGAACATCTATCCACAGGGAATGGTTTCCTAAATAGACACAGGAAACTAAAATAAGTGAGAGAGATCAGTATGTCCTTTAACTGCAGACTTTATTCAGACTGATTTCTTCTCAAGTTGTTCATTTCTCTTCAGCAACTCCTGCATACTAGTAAGAGATAACTGTATTAAAGAATTAAATGATTCACGCACCATAATAAAAAATGAAATAATCAAAACAATAAAGGACAATATCCCACTGTTCCCATGTTTGAGAGATAAAGACAGAGGGCTCAAGTTGTGCTTCTACCTAATTCATTATGCATTTGTCTAAACAGAAGGTACTTAATACCCCCTCTTCTCCC
>Ga0065711_1044759_pt1 | contig 13900 bp, 16 predicted proteins | sample Hoacrofraction12_FD_59098 | JGI IMG/M metagenome (GOLD analysis project Ga0065711, IMG submission 59098) | Hoatzin crop microbial communities from Cojedes, Venezuela - Epithelial fraction 12 v2 (version 2) | ecosystem: Host-associated > Birds > Digestive system > Esophagus > Crop | place... | reverse complement strand
AAAAAAAAAAAAAAAAAAAAAAAAAAAAAAAAAATTAAGAGGGACTCTTAGAGATGGTGTTTGTTTCTTTTCCATGGTTTAAGCTTTTGGGAGGGTGGGGAGGACACCTCTCCCTTGACAGTACCTGGCAAAAGAGCAGTGAAAAACTTGTTTATGAAAAAGAAATATGCAGTGTCTTCAGTTATAGACAAAAATCCCAGTGTTTTGTCTCCATGCCTGGCCCAAAGCTGGGGTGGTGGAGCATGCGGAACGTGTCCTAGCTCAGGAGGCTGGGCTGAGCTGCTCCTGGGTGCCACATCGCTGGAGATTGTGGTTGTCTGAGGTTGCAAAGGGGGTCTTTTAGATAAGTCTGCTGGAAAGGAGGCCCTGGGTCTGGTTAATAGGAAGAAGACAGGCAGAGCTGTTTGGTGTGTGATTTTGGCCATGGACTCCTTGCTCCTGGCTCAGAGCTCATTTGAGTGATGCTTCCACCTTTGGGTGATGGCCCAGTTTTGCTCTCTCTGAAAGACTAAGGCAGGAGGCTTCAGCATGCAGAGCTGAGCCAAACACCTCCAGCCCTGAGGTATCATTTGAGGTGATGGAGGGGTTAATATACTCTACAGATAGCTGCTCTCACTGCTGGGCTGACAACCAGAGGGAGAGGGAAAGGGAAGGCATCAAGATGTGCATCAGGGATGCAGATTTCTCTCGGGGTCAATGTACAGTGCGGAAATCGCAGCACTCTGCCTGGGAGCAGCAACAAGTGAACCGCTTTTTCAAAGCGACAACCCTTTTTAATATAAGGAGTTACTTTTGGTGTGCTGGCTTGCTGTATTTTTTGCTGGATTCCACAAGGTGGCACAAGGAAACTGTTCTCTCCGGAGCAGCATCCACTGCTGCTCGGGCTCCCCAGACTGCATCTTTCAGCACAGGGTCTGCACCAGCAATCTGTTGGGGGGCTTCAGCTCTGGACTCCAGCAGAACTGAAAAAATCCTGCATGAGGATTATTATAACAGCTCAAGCACTGTTTTTCTGGGTGCGCAGAAAGCACATGCTGAGCAGGGTGATGAGCAGCATATTGCTTTTGTTGCAGTTGGGAGCTTGCAAAAGAAGGAAAGATCTGAGGCTGGTCGTATTTTGGCTGCTGCATCCATGTGGGGATATGTCCCCTTCCCCATAGATGGTCACAGGGCCCCTTCTGATGTTGGGTACTCGCAATGCCCCGGGCCCTGGTGCACCCCAGGATGAAATGTGAATTACACCAGAAAAACCTGCAAGAAAGTGAGCCCGACTCTGGCTGGAACTTTGTCAGAAGTGCCGGTAAAGCAGGAATCCACAACTACAGATGTACAGGAGGTGGTTTTTCTTTTATGAAGTGGAACACACTTCCTGGTTGGGATGGGCTAAAAAGTTTCCCTTTTCCTATCAATTGAAGGACTGTGGCAAGACAGCTCTGCCTCTCTCTCTGCTCACTGCCGTGGTGCTGCTTCTAAAGTCTGGAGTCATGCATGTTGTAGCCTGCCAACTCTGTCATGCCCCACAGACCATCCTTTACCTCTTCAGCTGGAGTATTTCTGGGTGGCAGCTCCCCTCTCCAGACCAAGAAAGTCATGCCCACTTCAAGCCACCAGAAGTTAGAACACTTCAGTGTTGCATCTCCTTTCTACAGAAAAATCCCCAGGCCGCCATTTCAAACCATGCCACAAATACCTTTCCTGCACCAGCCTGCTCTCATCATTGCTGTTATTCCCAAAATGAAGCAGGCCTGGCAGCTCAGATTGAGTGTCAGGACTCGTGTGGCTCGCCCAAAACCACACAGACCCAGCGAGGCTTCTGATTTCCCTTCCAGCTTGCTCGCTCATCCTGCCTCAATGGCTGGAAGAAAAGACAAGCAGCTTATGTTCGTTTATGACCGAGTGTAACAACGTCTTGATAAGCAGATGACTTATCCGAGCATCTCCAGCGGCCGAGGGAGACAAGCTGTATCCTGCAGAGCCAGCGAGTCACGGGTAGTTTGTGCGGTTTAGAGAGCTTTGCTGGGGGGAGGTGTTTTATGCCAACTCACTTCTATCATCTGCTCGTTGCTGTGCAAGTCGCCAGGTCCATGTTCACCTCTGTGGAGCCAAGGCCTCATGTTGCTGGGGGTATTTTTAGGTGTGAGGAGGTGACAAGGCTTGCAGAGGCTTCAGAGAGGTGGCTGGCATTTCACAGACTATGAAGCACCTAAAATCTGACAGAGACAAAGGTCTCTTGCCCTGCTTATATGGCTGGGATGGCAGAGGTGCTGCGGAGGATGTAGGTTAGGACCTGAGCTGAGGGACCTCACTACAAAGCTAATGCTGAGCTGCTGGCTGGGAGCTTCATGGGTGATGCTTAGATGAAGGACCTCATCCCTCAATATTTCCACCACTCAGCCCACACTGCGGCAAGCTGGCGATCTCAGCTGCGAGTTCCCAGAAACAGGAGGGGCAGGCAGAGCCCAGCTTTGTCCCCTGGCACATCCCGCAGCCCTCATGTGCGCCAGCCAGGCCTGCTCGGGCACAGCTATGCCTGCCCCAGCCAAAAAGCACTGCCCTGCAGCATGGACCCTCAGGGCTGGGTAAGTCTCCGAGGATGCTGGATTGCACTACTACTGCATCGTGTATATATATATATATATATGCAATATGTATGTAATAATATGTAATGTGGGCACCCTGGGGTGATGCAAGTGGCTCCAGATCCACCTGGGCGAGTGGCACTCCAGCGTGGTTGCCCACAGGTGTAGGCTGTGAGTGATGGAAACAGGATAAGAGCTGATGTTGGCTCCATGACCTGGAGCAGCAGACGAGCAGGAACTGTGACAAGAAGCTTAGGAGCCAGATCCCAGCTTGAACCTTCTCATAAGACACTTGTTAGAGCAGCAGGGAGCAGCCCTCCAGGCTGTCACTTCCCCAGGGATGGCGGGTACATGGGCTCTGGGATGTGCCCTGCCTTTCTTGCATTGCCCCAGGCAATGGTGCCAAGCCAAGTTAATGCAAGGAGCTTTCCAGATTCAGGGAGCGGATAATTGTGAGAAGGATTCTTTCCTCACCCTCCCCCCTCTGCAGCCTCTTTGTATTTGGAAGAAAAACTCGGCCTTCCCTCCCTCTGCCTCCTCCAAGTCCTGGCAAGTGGCCACCTCACCCCAGCAAGGCGATGGGAGCCAGCAGCCTGTTCAAAAGAGGATGGGAATAATGGTGTTCACTGGCGGTACAGGGAAGAGACAGATGCATGGAAACTCATTAGAGAGCGGATCGACCGGCGAGGCTCTCCTTAGGCGACCTTGCTGGGAGCGCTCGCGCGGCGCCAGGGCTGCCGGCTGCCTCTCGTTGGTCCTTCCCATCCCTCCAGGGTCACGTCTGGTAGGGAGAAAAGCAACATGTTCTGTCTTTTCTAGCTGGAAGGTGTCTCGCATCTTGAACAAGGAGGGCACTGAAGCACTGGGACAGCTTCAGGACGGACCAGGGAGCCTCCTGGAAGCTGGAGCTTCAAAATAGACCCTAGGGCAAGTCAGCAGGCTGGAAACAAGCTGCAGCTCAAAACAAACCATGTGGCTGGTGCCCAAGCCACCCAGCTTGAAAGCAAAGAAGGGTGATGTCGAAAAGCATGGTAAGACTGGCATGGGGATAGCTGCCAGGGCAGGCAAAGCCAGAAGGTGCCTAGGGCTGGGTGGCAAGAATGGAGCAGGTCTCCTTTGAGGGCAAACTGTCACATGGAGCTTCTTCAGGCTCTCTGCTGGCCGATCCAAACCCAAGCCACAGCAGGTAGCATGGACAGCAATAAAAATGCCATGTGCTTAGGGAGAGGATGAGTTTTGGCTGGACATCCATGGAGCTGCAGGCCCTGAGGCTAAGCCAAAGGCACTGCCCATCCGCTTGTCCCTAGCCTTAGGGCTCATCTCTTGGGCTCTGCATCTTTGTTTCCATGTGTCCATCTGACTGCCCAAACTTTCTCCAGCCCAAGACGTGCCTTCCTCCTTCACAGCCTTGCTTGGATAAAGGCAGAGACATCTCCGAGCAGGATGCACCTGGGCAGGTCTGGGAGTGCTGAAGTGATATCTTACATAGGATTCAGTTACTGGGAGGAAACAGAAGAAAAGATTATTACTTGTTTCAACATTTATTGCAAATAAATAGAACAATAGTCTGAAAACATCCCACACCATGGGCACACACCTGCAACCAGTGACTTAGGCACAATGAGCCCATACAGACCTAACAAATTACCTCGGAACAACTTTCAGACTCTAGAAAGGGAAAAACATAGCAAGATTAACAGGCAGGGTGAGGGAAGGAGAGTTTTTGGTGCGGTCGGCAGAGCTGTGCCAAGCTGTTCTTCAGCAGCAGTGATTGGATCTGACCTCTGCCCTCTGCCACCTCCTTTTAACCTCTCCAGGGTTAAATATACTTATTTTCTGCATAATGGCTCAAAAGTCATGTCTCCCTCCTGGTCAGTCTCCAGGTGTAGCTTACCTATGCCCCTTCATTGTGGGACATGATGCTCCTCATGGGGCTGAGACATGCGTCGTGTGCAAGGTTTTTGGGTAAAAAGTAACTAGGTTTTAGGATTTTCATGTTAGACAGCTCTTTCTGTGCATTCACAACTACTTAGTTGCTGTTTGCAGTGTTTGAATGTTGAAGGCAAGAGAATATTGATTTTGTTTGTGACATGGTGACTGGGAGCAGCATTTGGGAAGCAAAACTTAAGCAAGTTCCAACCCCAGTTCCTGTGAACCTCAAACTCCCCATTCGGTGAGGGGAGGATGCTCAGGGTACACAGGGATTTCCAGGGCGGAAAGCATCCTGCCTGGCCTTGGAGAGGCTGTGGTTTAGTCCATGGGGTCTGCACTGGGGTCCTCTGCCTTTCCAGGGCCTCAAGGCTTTCCTCACAGAATATGATGAGCCCCTTCCCAGTCCTTTGTCCCGATCACCATCTTGGGTGGGTTAAAAAGCAAAACTGAGCTGTGATTGCTTGTGTAGGCAGTCAGCAAGACCTCCAGGAGAGTTTCTGGTTTGGGGTTTCCTGCTGGTAGTAACGGTCTGCTCTTCCTGTTCCCAGCTGTGAAGCATTTTCCCAACTGTTTTTAGGCTTAACTTTTCCTCTTTTTGACACCTGTGGATCTCCACTGATCTTCAGGGACTTCTGGTGTGCTTTAGGCAAGTTAAGTCCTGTATTACCATGCCTCCTTATGCTGTCTCCCCAACATCTTCTCTTAGCGAAAAGGCAGTAGCAAAGGATGAGTGTTTGAGGTCTGTTTCTTCTTTGCAGTGATATCAGCGTCTTACCATGGTATAGACCCCTCTGGGCTTTAGCAAAGCAGGAAGGAGTTCAATGATGACAGCCTGTGCCTTCAGACAGCCTGGAGCAAGCACCCTAGACATGCATAAGCTACTTCGTTTCTCAGGCAGTTAGCTCTTTAAAACTCTGTTTGTTTCATTTTTGACCCTGCTAATTGTCTGAACAGGAACATCCAGTTAGTTCCCTTACTCGATAACTGATTTTCTTCACGTCTTTGTCAATGCTCAGTCTGTTTCCAGTATAACTGGAGAAGACTCCAGCCCCTTCCGCAGCATTGCTTGGATAGTGTTAATCCAAGTCCTTGCTGCAGGCTGAAATCCCAGGCACAGCATAACAAAATTTAAGATATAAAGGGAAAAAAAAAAAAAGAAATTGTCAGGATGACCCTCTTGAGCCTTTGCTGGCATTGCTTCAGTTTAATGTCTGCAGCAAAACTTCCACTTCATCATTGTCAAAATGTTGTGAAAAACTCTAGGTTTTACTGCGAACTAGATGGGACTATCCTGGAATAGTGCAGCTGGTCCATCCCCTGCCTTGACACAAGATTTCTGTGGCCTATGCTGTGTTTAAGCTGTTTGCAAAGACCTTCACCTCCACCAGTGATGAATGAGGAGTCCTCAGGCTATTCCAGACTATTGCAATGGAGGGTATTTGTACATGTGGGTTAAGCCCAGCCCTCTGAGACGGGCTGAGACATAGTCTGCAGAGGGAAGGGGTAGAAACTTGGCCATCGTGGTGTGGTCTGGTCTCCTTGTGGAGCACTAGGAAGGACAGCGGATCAGCTCTCTTGTCGCTAGCTGTAGGGGAGTGGGAATGGACTGGCCTGTCCAGAATGAGCAGTCTCCTCCATCCTAGATCCTGTCATCTTTGAAGTATCAAAGTACTCTTGGCCCAATCCACCAGCATTTCGCGTTTAGGTTGTATTGAACTGCTGGTCTCTGGCATAACTCCCACATCAGTCTTATAGTAGGCAATGAACTTTACCTGGACTCAGGTGCTGACCCTGAAGGTATTTCTCAAATCACATCTCCCAGACTGCAGGTAGAATTCAGGCACAGTCTCCACAGTCTGCATAGCCCAAAACACTCTTTGTTTTCTTCTGTTGCTGCTGTGTTGTAATAGGACATAATCCATTAAGGCACCTGTGATAGCCTTGAATACATGTTGATTTGGAAGTGATTTACTCATGTTTGTTCAGCTATTGTTTACCTTGATAATTCCTACAAGCTGTAAAGGGTGACAGCCTTTGCCGATATTTTACCACCTGTCCAAAGGCAGATGCTTGAATTATATTTTTTCATCACTGCAAATGACACATTCCCAAAGGACCAAGCTCACCTACCTTGCTAGGGAAAATATCAGTCCTGTGAAAAAACTTAATTTCTGGTGGGAACTCTCCCAGCTAACTTTTTCTTAGCGAATGTCTGGGTTTCTCTTCATATTAAGGCACTAATTAGTGAATAGAGGTTGTGGCATTTACACCTTTGCAAAGGTGACCTGGAAGCAGAATAGGGACTGTTTAGTCCACTCGTGTTGTTAAAACACGTGAGGAAAGAGGAAATAGTGCCTGGTATGTGGGAATACAAGGCTGTGAGCAGTTTGAGGGCAGTATGGAGAACTTGAATCAGGCTTTGGTGCGTAGTCCTCCCTGTAAACAATGCAAAGATGCAGCGCTGCTTATGTCAGGTTGACAGTAGACTTGTGGCATAATCTGTCAAAAATATGATTAGATCCGTATTAGAAAAATTGGGGTAGATTAAGGAGAGAGCATGTATCCTACTGCACTGCCATCCAGACTAAAGCTCCATAACACTCACATAGTTAGGAAAAATGTCCTTACATCTTCCATGTTATAAATGATACTCCACAAACTTTGTTTTCTAGTCCTCTGTGATGGCAGTTTTCTAATTGCGATGAATGTCAGAGCATCATTTTCTGTGATAATTAATGATGAATGGACATTTTCTTTAAGTGAGGCCATTGGGGTCATTCCAAACAAGATGTGCTCATGCCATAACATAATTAAACAGTTGTATTAATAGATAGAACCCATAATGATACCTCGTGGGTCACATACAGAAATAACAGCGGCCTTGTGCACTCCTTCCCTGTCCTGTTTGCTCTGCTCTGGCATGACGGGGATGAGAAGAGATCTTTGTAAAACTGCCAAGAAGCTGAAGGGAGAAGGAATGCCGCCTCAGCCATAAGAGATCTCATGACTCTGAGGTGATTGCAGGGGGATGGTGGGAGAGGCCGAGGCACCCATGAAATTGCCAGCACCAAAGGCTTCCTTAGGGTCAGCAGCAATCTTTGCTGCTGCCTTGTTTGTTGGAGCTGCCCTGCTTTTGATATGTTGCTTTGAACAATGATCTTGTGTCCTCTCTGCCTGTGGCTTGGAGATGAGCTGGAGCTGCTGGTGAATACTCCTGGTCTGACTCCACCTGGCTTTTGGAAGCTCCTGAATCTTAGCCAGATGCTTGGGATGACCCTATGCCAATGGGAGCAGCAAACACCCATGGGAGTTGTCTGTGGAGTGAGGAGCAAAGCTGGAGTAGGCACCATTGTAAATGAAGCCACGCCCCGAGCATCATTTCAGCAGCATATCTCAATCAGCCTGTTCGTTGTTGCCTGCATGGGAAGACCCTGTTTTTCCTGTTTTCAAAGCCAGGTTGGATGGGGCTTTGAGCAACCTGATCTAGTGGAGGATGTTCCTGCCCATGGCAGCAGTGTTGGAACTAGATGATATTTAAGGTCCCTTCCAACCCAAACTGTTCTGTGATGATATGATTCTATGAGTCATAGAATCAAGGCTGCAGGTGTACCACACTGTGCTGTGGTCGCCCCAGCATTGTGATCCACGACAAAGCACTGCTTGTGCAAGGTGGAGGCAGCACGGTGTATCTTACTCCTGCATCCCCAAGTGCCTTCTGACCATCTGTTTCAGAGGTGGCTGCCTGTTTTACATGCACAGTGGTGGGAACCTTTTGTAGGCATATCTTCCCTCTGCAGCACTTTTGGCAGCTGTTAGGAAAATCATCTATCATTATACTTAGAGAAATTGTTTTTTTTCCCCTTGATTTGGCCAGGCAGGGCCCTCTGCACCTGGAGATGCCAGGCTGAAAATGAGGATGGAGGAGTCAGAGTATTGGCTGATTTCACTGGGGTGGCATTTGCTGTCTTTAGAAGTGACTGAATAGTATCTTCATCCATCGGGTTGGTTGAAAGCTGCTTATGGGTACACTTCCAGTTATCAGCAAAAACACTGTAAAATGGACAGCTAGAGAAGGTCCAGACCACTTGTCCTGTATATCAGTTCACAGCTGTCTCACAAAAGATTACCAAGAACTGCAAAGATAATAGCTCATGTGAATATTCTTTTTAAAAGAGCTGCCTTGCATCTAGAAGAGCATATTTCTCTTACAGAAGATACCCCAGAAATGCCATTCTTCCATCCTCTGGCAAGACTGAAAATCAGAAATAGAACCGAGCTCCATCCATACCTGGTTTCCCAGGAGAGGCTTAGCTTGTAACACTTCTCTCCCCCATTGTGCCACTCAGGTGCCTGGACCCGCAACAGAGCTGGGCTTGAGGCCCAGTTGAGCCTCCACCTAATAGCAAACACATAACTCACTTTGCCCTTTGTATCCCCACTCCTGACTTCCACCCAGTGCACACGTGGTCATCGCAGGCATTGGTGAACTTCATATGACGTTGTCTGGCCCTATGACATGTGATAGTGTCTGTGTGGGTGGCTCCAGGTTTGATTTTTTGTTGTTGTTGTTGTTCTTTTGCATGAGTTCATAAGATTTGGGAGCCTTTATTTGTGGTTGGATGATGGGGGAAAGAGCTGTGAGCAGGCAGGTTTAATTGTCCCTTTCAAAGCAGAGGATTCCTGAAAGCTGGTGGTTGCTGTGTCTGAACCACTACAAAATTCAATAAACTGCTTTGAAAAAGAAAAAAAAAAAAAAAGAGTCTTTCTTTGGTGGTACATATACCACCGAGCTGGGGGAGGAGAGTTTCCACAGAGAGACGCGGTTCCCAGGCCAACGTAATACATGAAATTTATTCTGCAGTCCTGCACCTGGAACGTTTCCCATGTGGTGATTTTCTGGTTAAACCAGCACTTTTGGGGGGTATCGGCACTGCTGAGCACTTGCATTTTTCACGTTTTCATTGCTTAGCAGGCCACGTCTTCCTGGTTTTGTGCAACTTCCTCGTCCTTTTGAAGAGAGCACTCGGATCTGGGTGGCACAGACTCCAGTGTTGGCGCGCTCCTGGCATGATTGTACCGACAGGCCCTGGAGCAAGATCTCGTTGTGATGTTAATTAGTATCTATTGACCCGCTCTGCTGTTCGGATGCAGTGGGGTGCACGGCCTCTCAAACACACTTACGTAAGGAGCAGCCCAACTGATGTCTGGCTCCTGCCAACAAACTAATTGCTTTTGCTGGGACTGCATCTCTCCCGGGAGAGGAGCTAGAAATCAATTTCTGGCTTCCAGTGAAGATCATGCGCTCCTGGTATCCAAGCTCAACCTTGCATCTGTAATCATTGCCTTTTCTGCATAAAATTCATCCAAGTTTGGATTCAAAATCCTTTTCTGGCTCTGTTCATAGAATTTAATCTAATCTTTGTCTCAAGTGAGTTACCGGGGTGGATAATTTCCTGCACCCCATGGGCAAGCGCCGTGTCTGAGCAGCCGGGAGGCTGATCCTACCAGGCAGAATAGCTTTCCTCTTCAGTATTGCCATCTTGCTCCCTGTTGCAATACCTGTCAAGGGAAAAAAAGCATGTTTAGTATCAATATTTTCTCTGATGAAGATCAGAAACAGGTTTCTGTTAATATACAAGGTCCCGGGAATTCCTGCTTAGACACACAGGGAGTGTTTTACTGAGCAAGAGAACAGCATTGGTAGCTGGATTATTGCAATATATATGCCTTGAGGTATGCGATGTGCTTAGCGTTTTTCTTAAAATCCTGTCAAACCATCTTTTCTTGCTAACTGTAAATAAGGAGTCTACTGTATCCTTATTAAGCTGTTTGCTACAATCAAAGCTCAGCTTCCCAAACTGCTGTGAGAGCAGTTAGCAAATGTGGGAGACCTGTCCCCGGTGTGTCTGTACTGGTGAGGGGAATCCAAATGCACTTGACTTTTCCTTACAAATCTGTTGGGTGGAGGATGGAATTTGGTGTAACGAGATCAGATACAGAAGAGCGATCCCGGGAGCAGAGGGTCGTGGTGGGGCAGGACCCACTGCGATGTAGCTGGTCCCCGGGGTGTGCAGACACAGCTCCTCCCGGCGATGCTCAACCCCCTCCCGAACCCCGTGGCCTGCCTTCCCCGGGGAGGCGTTTGAAGGTTTCGTTTGATTCGCACACCCTGCATAAAGCAGGCAGCTAATCTGAGAGTAAACATCTCCTTTAACTCCAGCCAGGCGGACGAGGTCTAGAGCTGCCGGCAGCTCTGGGCAGGACTCTGGGGGAAGGCAGGGCTGCCCGCCCGGGTGGCCGGGAGTCCCAGCAGGAGATAGGCACCACGCCAGTCCCGCTCATCGCCCGTCTCCACGGGCAGGCTCGCCCGGCAGACCGGCTGCGGTGCTGCCAGGAGCCGGCTGGCCTGCCCGCAGCTCTGCCTCTGCCCGTTTATATGGGCAGCCACGGAGGTGGGGCTGAGCTCTTCGCCCTCCGTCAGCATCCCAGGGTACGGGAGAGTGAGTGCTTGGGTTAGCGAGTAACGGGACCAGCTTCAACCCTCACCGGGACGAGATGGGGAGGAAGCTGGATCTCTCCAAGCTAACCGATGAAGAGGCCAAGCACGTTTGGGAAGTTGTTCAACGGGACTTTGATTTGCGGAAGAAAGAGGAGGAACGGTTGGAGTGAGTATCTGCTCTCCGGTCCGCGAGGTTGGGTGCAAGCAAGTTGTAGCCGCAGATCCCTTTACATCCTGCTGCATGTGTGTTGTAGGAATAAAGCAAAGCATTGCAGAGGAACAGCCAGGACCTGGCTGCTAAAAGCAAACCCAGTGGTTAACAGATTACGTTATCAGTGGTGAGGTGATGCGTTCGGGCTGCAAAGGTGCAAACGGGCACTGTGCCATCAGCGGTGATGCAGATTGGTGTCACTACGGCAGTTTGTGGGGACAAATATCTGGTCCCCACTCAGGAAACGCCTTTGTGAGGCTTTCTGCTGATGTGGCTCTCACAGGGAGACCTTAACTTGGAGCAAAGGATGGGATTTGGCTCCCTTGTTTTTGTTTTATATGATGGTTCTAGTGCGTTTAGGACAGGAGGGGTATTCATTGATTCAGTGGGTACTGCGAGTCCACAGACTCCTGAAAAATAACTGAGAGGAGTAGTAAACCTACTGTACTAGGCTTAAATATGCTATGCAGGGGGCTGTGCCGTTGTAGGAATGTTTTAAGGGGCCACAGGGAAAAGACTGAAAATCACTGGAGCAGTAAATGCATGCTCTAAGTTCTTATAAACAGGGCATTTGACAAAAGTGCTGTTTAAAAAAAGTTCAGTCAGATTAGATTAAATTTTGAGCGTGAGAATTTGTGGGGTTTTAGACCTTGATCATTAACTACGTCAGGCATTGAACTTGATCATTTCTTAACTTTATTTCAAGAAGCTGCAGCATCCCTGTTCAGGGTCTGACCAAGTTCTCAGTATTATCCCAACGGGATGACCCATGCTCCTGGGCTGGGTTTGGGCAGTGCTGCACCCCCACCGAGCCCTCATACCCTCCTAGCTTCCAGTTTTGTCAGCGAGCGCTGGTGCTGATGGCATAGTGATGCTTTAGGTACTGGGAGCTCAGTGGGTTCTCTATCAGATCCGTAGGAAAAGATGAGGGGTGAGAGCCATCTTCCTTCCTTCTTTTGGGATATCTGCATCTGAGCTGTGGAAACATTCCCAAAAGCTTGCTGTTGTGGGTTTCCACGCAAAGCTGCGTGGAAGCCTTCTCCGTTTGCACCATTAGCCAGAGAAAGCTCTCTGTCACATATTTTTAAACCTCCTGATTATTTTTGCCTAAGAAAACCCAGCCTGTGTGGGAGGCAGAGATAACTCAGTATCATGATCTACTGCCTTCCTCTGCTGGTAGCTCTGAAGTGCAGGACAGAGATCAGACAAGGGTGTTTAAAAAATATTGTCACCCTGGAAAGGGTGAATGTCTCCCTTGTGATAGATCTGAGATCTGCCTGGAGGAGGAGGTGGAGACCTACGTTGCTGTGCCCCGCAACAAAGAAATGGACGAGGTGAAGTCCTTATCTACTTGACCTCGCCACCATTCTGGCTAATCTGAGTCTGCTCTGATGCCGGGAGGCTCCCAGATTGAGTACCCTCCTACAGGAGGTGCAAGAGGTTGTGCAAGACACGGGGAAGGTTTCAGGATGCTTCTACCTGGATGCTGTCTACCCTAAGCAGCGTTCCCTCTGTCCCAGCTGTCATGGCTTTTTTTTTTTTAAATTTTGTCATTTAATCCTGCCCCACAGAGGGTTGGCATTAACCTAGAGGTGCCTGGCACTGCCTAAGTCTCTAGGGTAGAGTTTGGTTGCCTCTTTCCTCAAGCTCAGCCACAGCCAAGTCCATCCACCAGATATTTCTGTAATATCTGGCATAGACCAGACCACCAGTCTGGGAAAATCTGCCACACTTCTGCATGCCGGATACGGAGCTACGTGAACATTTTCTGCCTGTAGCAAACTGGGATTTAATGTGATGTTATGAGAGACCCTGCAGCCATTCACCCTGCTCCCTGTCCTCTGACCATCCCCATTTGCTTTTCTATGTGTTTGCTTTTCTATTCACTGGGCTTGTCTCAACCTGCAAGTCTTGAGGAAATGTTTCCCCCCAGCTTGGTCTTTTTCTTCCCTTTCTGCTGCTTCTCTGCATTTTCTTTTTGGTAGAATCTATTCACCATCAGCAGACAAAGGATTCAGCTGGCCAGTAACTGCACAACCATGCGAGGGTAATGCTTTGCCCAAGAAATTGAATAATGGCCACTTTGTGGGCACTCTCCCTGCTTCTTTCCATCAACATCCCTGCCAGCAACCCCCCGTTTTGTGGACAGCTCTCCTGGAGCTCAACTGGACCAACCCCACTAAAGTTTCCATCCCACTGCTGCTGATTTATTCTGCCGTGAGCAGAGCAGGGAAAGGGCTAGCTTGCACTCCTGCCAGCTAGAGAAGACAAGAGACATATGATTCCTACAGGTTTTAAACTGGTTTGGCTGAGACTTGTGCTTTCTTCGGCAGGTCTCACGAGGGAGGGGAGGTGAAGGGATCCAACCAGTCTCTAGGAACCAGAAAAAGCAGTCTAGTGAAAGATTTGAACCTGCTGGAAGCAGCCTGAGCACGGGGTGGGAAAGGAGCACTGAGCCCAACCTAATGGTTTGCTATTTGGGGGTTTGTTTTCAGTAGCCACATATAAACTTACTGCTGGACATTTGCACAAGGTCATTTGAAACACTGGTAGGGCAATGAATAGCTGAATAATGAAACTAGGTGCCCAATTCAATCTTTATACTGATTTTTACATGTCCCAAATCCTCAGTTAATGCAAGTTGGTATCGCTCCAGTGTAACAGCAAAAACCTCCAGGC
>Ga0065711_1044758_pt1 | contig 13900 bp, 10 predicted proteins | sample Hoacrofraction12_FD_59098 | JGI IMG/M metagenome (GOLD analysis project Ga0065711, IMG submission 59098) | Hoatzin crop microbial communities from Cojedes, Venezuela - Epithelial fraction 12 v2 (version 2) | ecosystem: Host-associated > Birds > Digestive system > Esophagus > Crop | place... | reverse complement strand
GGGGGGGGGGGGGGGCACCCTCCTCTAACACTCAGAAAGTCAAGGAGTTTATACGGCTCTGTCACACACTGATTTTATTTGAAGTCTTTACAAGAAGAAGTTACATTTCCCTGCTGAAAATTTGTAAAGAATGTTTTCCCCACCCGTGCAAGTCTTTGATAAGATATCAAGATAGGGATGTTACACCCTATGACACTACATGAAACACGCTGCTTTTGTTTAGTTTAATCTCCTCCCCTACAAGTATTGGATATCTAAAGATGCCTGGAATAAAAGGAAGTATTTTACCTTGAAAATGAAAAAAGTGCTAACAATAGTGGAATGAGGGGGAAAGAAAAGCAGGATCAGAATGCTTAGTGGTTTCAGCTGTCCAATTTAAGAAGGACTAATTTTTGGAACTGTTGATTACTCATACTGAAAAAACAGGTCACCAAACACAGCTAACGTTTCTGAAAATCTTATCCTACTGTATAAATTTAATTATTTCCTCATCAGTATTAGATGCAGAGTTGATAATAACGTTTTTGCTTTTAACGTAACAAACAATTGGAATCTAGCTTGTTGAAAGTGTTCTGTGTTGTATCTCTCTTGAACCGAATTTAAATTAATGAAGCTCTTATAAGGATAGCTGTTACAGAAATTGATTAAACCAAAATGAAAGACATTTTTAACATAGTCAGGATGTTTGGGTCTCCTGAAATCATCTATATTTTAATAAAAAATCTGTATATGTTTAAAATAGCCAATGTGCTGATTTATTCTCTGCAGAAAATATGCTGCAACATATTCTGAACTATTATAAGTAGGTGAAAACTAGAATTTCTGTCAGGTTAGAAATTGCAGTTTCTGATTTTCATCGTGATTTAAAATAGTAAAAATAGCAGGAAAGAAATGATTTCCATAGAACAGAAAATTCCATTTCACGTATCTACAGCCCGTAGGTCTGCACAAATGAGGCTGCCTCCATTTACGACAGAGTGATAAAAAGGATGCGTATTTAGGTTGGTCTGTTCCAGTTTGTGTGCAAAGACTCTGTAGGACCTGTAAGAGGACTCCTGAGATGGGGTGACAGACGGAAAGGCAACAGCCTGGTCGGTTGTTTGGATGGTTGTTGTGGAGGGAAGGAAATGGTTTCCCTCTGGTGGGCGTGCCCAGCATGAAGAAGGGGCTGGGGGTATGAGAACAGGGGAGGAGGGAGCGGGAGCTTGAGGCTCAGCGTGGCAGGAGGAGGAGGAGGCAGCCTTTGCTGCAGGTGTCTATCACTGTACAACCCAGGCAGCTGCAGAAAGCTGTGGAACCAGTAGACAATACTGGAGGGACCAACTCACCCTTCAAGGACAAGATCAAGAGAGGAGTGTTTTTCCAGCCTTCTTAATGTATCTTTCCACCACATTTCCTATTTAAACCAACACCTTGTTCTAGTTTATTACTTTAGTGTTCTGATAAATGTGTTTTGATATCCTTTGGCACATTTGCTTAAAAAAAGGGAAAAAAAATGTGTGAACAGTTGGTGGTTGAGCAGGTGGCCGGGGCTACTCTGCTAAACTGTTTTTCCCGAGATGCACTGAGTCCTCATCCTCATCACCCCTCTGAGACATCATGGCAAATCACACCAGCACCAAGCTACACTGAAGTGACCTGAGCTAAAAAGTAATAATGGCAATCAAACTCTGAATTTGAACTTTGTACTCCCCAAACTCAGTAAAGGAAAGGTTTTCCATACGAAGCTCTTCAGTACATTCAGCCCTTCCTCTCTCTGCCTGCCTCCCCCCAGTCATTCCTTCCTTTTTTTTCTCTCCCTCTTTTTCTCACTGCTTTCATTCTCAAACACTAGCTATACTATGTGTGGTGTGTTCCCATTCTTATCCACAGAATGTCCTGTTAAGGCTGCAGTGTCAGTGCCCTTTGAAATAACTCCCAAGTCCTCCCTCTGGGATACCAGGAATCTGTTAGGAACAACCACATAAAGCTTGAGCGCCTAACCTCAGAGATAGAGGTAGAAAGGTGTCTTGCTCAAGAGGCTGCCTCCCCTTTGAGAAAATCCCCAATACATAATTGCTCTTGATAACGATGGTATTAACGTTCTTTCTGTACCTTTGGAAATGGAGAAAGGAAAAATGAAAATATTAATTTTTTGAAAGACAGGGCTCCATATGGAGACCAGCTTATCTACTTAATGTGTCATGGTGTAACAAGTTTGTACAAAGAAAGCAAGAAACTGGTAAACAAAAAAGCTGTCTCAAGGTTGTGCCTTTCTGGTTCTCTGATATAGAGATATATAGTTATGAGTGAGTATATAGGAGAGATCTGTGCAGATAATGTAGTTTGGCAAAGAAAACCACTTCCCTAAACTATGCTTTAGGCTGCTTTTCAATGTCTGTGATCTATCCTAGCTCCTTAGTACTTTTGTAATGAGAGTTTGGGATCATTAGAATTTTATGACAATTTATAAGACTAGTTCTTGTGATGAGCTTCTCCACCATGCAGTGCCCTACATAGGAGCAACTCTGCTAGCACCTTCCGTGTGCAGAGGAGAGTCACGGAACTGTACAAACCCTCTTTGAGCTTCTGCCAGGGATATGACAGAAGTGGGAGGTTTCCACGTGATAGCAGAGAGGTCAGCAATGTGTGAGGTTTGTTGTATTTTTTCCCCAGTTACTTAAAATCTTTCAGTATGAATAACACTCGGTGCAGTTGTCAAAAATACAGCGTATGCTAGAAGGTTGGAGATAACTGAGCAAACGGGCGAGCACCAAAGGGCTCACGCTCAAGAGCAGCCTACAGCCATCCCATTTGGTGAGAACTTCGTTAGCTGACGCCGAGTCGCTTCCTGCCGGAGCAGTAAATGGCCCCTGGGAGAGTGGTAGCTGTTCCCAACAAAATGACAGTCGTAGCAGCAGCCATGAAGTCTGCGCCTTCCAACAAAATGTTATTTTATTTTTAAATTTACAAATGGAATGATATCTCCTGGATAATTTTTTTTCGGTGCAATTTGGCTTTTTGCAACATTGTCACTCAGCTACAGGAACAGAAAGAAATAAGCGACTGAGAAGTGTCATGGAGTGTTACTATTTTTTTTACATTTTTATGGCTGAATGGCTCAGAACGCAAACTGAGTCACCTGTAAAGCTGAATGGTAGCTCTGCCCTGCCCTTACTCACGTACCTTTTGACAGTGATGTACCTAGAAGGGCAGTCTTCTTGTTATCATCCATGACTTTTTCAGATCACATATCACTATACCGCTCACCATAACTAAAACCAGACAAAACACGGTTGGCAACAAAATTCAGCTGGCTATTATAAAGAAATGAAAGTCAGTTAATGAGCTGGAACGTTAAATAAACACAGTTCTTTTCGGTCATAAAAATGGTGCAAATAATACGTTCATATACTTGAGAGTTTTAGTGGGAGAGAGTTATTTTCAAAGATGATTTGGTCTTTGTCTAAATGCATTCTAAAAATACAGCCACAAATTTACGGAAGTTCAGCTTACTGACAGCTTCAGAACCACTCGGGGAGAAGAGGAGTAATTCCGTGGCATTCAGGTTGGATAACTTTACTCAGCTAATGTCAAGGTCATATTCATAACATCGGCTATGGTATTTCTCTTGGCTTTTCATTCTTTTCTTCTGAAAGAAGGCTTAAGTTTCTTAGAGAAAGGAAAACACCTTATCAGTTCTCTTCATAGCTTGTTGTTTTCTTTTTGTTCTCAGATGTCGACTATTTTCACTTTATGGTGCACAAGCAATGCCGCCTTTTTGCTTTCAGAAGTGAAAGGCAGGAGGGGGAAACTCAGCAGCGGTGGCAGGACAGCACTGGCACCCAGTGGCTCAGGATCCTCTTGGCTCAGCATCCCTCTTTACCTGCTTTGCTAAGATAAATTTGAAGGCCACCCACCTTTGTAATTGAGCTACCACAGGTGTTTTCAAGCAAGTCCATAAGTATATTTCTGTGGGAATGAGGTTACTACAAAAAGTGATTGCCAGCAGAAAATATCCCTTTTTTTTTTTTGTTTTAATTCCCTCAGGGGCCAGGAGAGCAAAGGAAATATTGCATGTCCCAGTGACTGACTTTGGAAACCTCCTCCTTCCATTCTTGCGCTGCACGGTACCTGTGTCAGCACTTGATGTGTTGGCTTCGTAGGTCCGCAGGAGACAGAGAGACGCAGTTAAACTTGTAAAAACGGATTGGCAAAGGTTAAGAAGATTGAACCAGGCTTGCTGTTGCATCACAGCCACGAGTCTGTTGCTTTTCCTATCGATCAGCTGCTATGAAAATAATTACCTAGACTTTACAGTGACTGAGAGTATTTTTATTTGCAGTTCCCAGTTTTTCCCTTTCTGTGCTCTTCACCAGCAGTGTTTGACCCCCCTGATATGCGGCATTTACCTTGTCAGAGAACCATCATTGCCTGCTGGGATCGTCCTATTACAGCCTGCCCAACCCCACCTGGGATTTTACAACTTGAATTCTGCTCATCCAGTCTAACCACAGATTTAAATAGAAAGAGAAGTGTAATGAAATCAAAAGGCACCCTTACAGTTGTGGCAGCCAGTCCATCTATTAAAGTGACAAGCTTTACCAAATCAATTTTTCAAAAGGGTGCGAGGGCAGGGCTCTTAACGTCTGATCCGCAGATCCTGAAGACTAAATTGACTATGGACCACAAGGTCCACTAAAGCTGACTGACAGTGGGCTGACGTTTACTGTATGTACCTCCCCAGGAAGATAATTACGGACTCTCAAATGAAAATCAAAATTGAAAACCACCAGTGCAAGGTAATATTTCAATGTTTGCTTTAGATCTGCTGATCTGACTGGCAACATGCGGCACCTGGAGCCTTTTGTAATACGAAGAAAAAGCAAAAATGTTGCCATTTGCTCAGTCTTTCCATGGGTCTCCCTCTTTTCTTTCCCTCAACATTTTCTGAGTAAGAATCCACTGCCCCATACCATTTTTCCAATGTTTTGTTCCGAAGTAGTTGTCTCGCATCATTCTGGACCCATTTAACTAATTCAGTCATCAGTGATATTTTCAGAACAGTGTTTATTTGCGACATTAATCTGACAGTATGCAGCAGCTTCCCAGCCAGCGACCTAGCAATTCCCTTCTCTGGGATCATCCCTGGACCGCGTACGGCTCCTGAAGGAAGGCCACCTTCGTGCCTCCCAGCCGAGGGGACAGCACCATGTGCAGGTGGATGGGCATGGGGAATAAGGCAAAGCAGCAGTGCTCCCTCCAGCGAGGGGAGCAGTGCTGTGCCCCTCTCATGGGCATCCACAGGGTCTGGGGAAGCCTTCACCTCCCACACCCTGCTCCTCCACTTGGGAAGCCAAGCACAGGGCCTGGAAAGGTAGCAAAATACAGCTACTAGCCTCCAAAAGCGAATTAGAACATGAAAGTCAATGCGGTAGTTTTCAGAGAAGAGCGAAGCAGATGTTCCATTTTTTGCAGAGATGGCCACAGAGCTTTTTATCTTAGTGTGACGCGCAGAAAACTCATATCTTTAATTTGCACCTCATTTGCCTTCCCGAAAATGAGTAGGATTCTGTAATCGTTGGTCAGCAGGCATCTAAAGCTTTCGTGCTTCAACAGCCACTGAGCATTGGTTGTTATTACAGCTTGTTATACTTCCATTCCTTTGGAAAGTTTTCACAGATGGATAAATAAGCACCGTAAGAGCAGGAGTCCCTGGGCGTCTGTAAGGATCTCTTCACAATCTGTGAAGCCAGCCATGTCGTGGGGTTCACTTCTGGAGAACGACAACATTTTCGCTTAAGCTGTGCAGAGAATTTTCAGTCTTTGTACTTGAGCACCGCTAATTGTTTGCACAGTTAATTAAACTATGGGTGAGGTATTCTGTTAAATTTCCATGTGTAATGCACATATTGACTGTTTCAAGGTGAATACTTTTCTAAATCATGAGCTATTGAATGTTGACTCACCGTGGTCCATTTTCTCTAATTGGCTTGAAGCTTCTCTCTATTGCTTGTTATGATAGAAGGTGTTTTTTTCCCCCGCTAAAAACATTACTGTCTCTAAATATGAACATCAATGGGTGTTTTGAGAATCATTGTGCGGGAAAGAGACTCTCCTGAGTACACATTTAGGTTGGTAATTGGCTGGTGTTCACCTTCCCTCTGTGTTAAACAGCCCTTGGGCCTGCGTATGAAAGCCTGGCAGTCTCCAGTGTACCTGTCAGTCATACTGTAAAAATACAGCAGAGGACTGCGTCTCTCATGGGGTCACAGCGTTGCTTTCTTCCAGGACTCTGACTGTGGAAGAAAAGGTTTTAGAAAGTTTTTTCTATATGAAATGACAACCAAATTATATTTTGTTTGGTAAACATCTGCAAGCTCTGCAAGAATTCTCACTGTATAACACTAGGCGTAAGGTTTAATAACTTACCCTAGCTTCGTGCAATGTGATAAATGCTCAGTGATTCCTCAGTCACTTGCAAAACTTGTCGTTCCATTCAAGGCCACCATTCAAAATATCCTTCATATCACAGCATGCATTCAGAGGCACACTGAGGAGGAAAAGTAGCTCTCAGAAATGATATTTCCTGTCTCCTTGTAAGTTCAGAAAGAGTTAAGTATTTGAGGAAATTAATTCGGTTCTGTAGCTTAGTAAAATCTCTTGCTAATCCAGGCTATGGTTTGAGCTACATATTTAAAGGAAAGTTAGGGAATTTTTTGGTCCATACTGGGTGTCCATGTATTTCTGTAGGACTCTGTCCATTGGTCAACAGCAGATGTGGGATCATATACGGGACACCTATTTTTAGCTGAAACAATTAAAGAAGAGACCTCTTTAGCTTTAAGGGATTTTTATCTTGAGTTTTAATAATGGAAGTGGTGAGTTTCAAACCCCAATAGCAATTCAAAAGACATAATTCTATAAAAACTGATTCCACTTTATTTCAATGGCTTTTTTCCTCACCAGCACGAAAAAAAAAGTTTTCCGCTGTGAATTTAAGTAGCATTTAGAGCATTTCAACCTATCTGTTGAATGATAATTGCTGCATTCAAAATTCGTGCTCTCTTCATCACACATTAGGAGTAAGATGAGAAATAAAAGAGTGTTTGGAAGAGAACAGATACTGCTGGATCTCTCGACTGAGACAGAGAGGATGGCAGAATCTGTTGCTGAGGTGTGCAGTGCAGGGGAAGGTGGAACACTGTTCGTGGTTTCCATGGTCTGCTTTTAATCAGAAGCTGAACTCCTGCTCCCAGGAAAGAGATGCTGGAATTAGAGAGAGAGAAAAGCAGTAGTCTGTCTCTGCCCTTCCCTCTTTGCCCTAGAAGTCAAAGTACTGAAAAAGACTGCTTGGTGTAACCTGTCGGTCAGAACATCTTTGGGGCAGTTATCAGGTTCCAGAGTTAATTCGTAAAGGCAGGACTGGTAGAATTGTACAGGTAAAAAATCAATCTGCAAAGTGCTCTGCTTGTTAGGCAAAAATTAAATTCCCTCCAGGCCATGTTGGGAGATGGGAAGAAGAACTCTCTACAGAGAGTGAAAAGCAAATTCTCTCTCTTTGGCTGCTGCAGGAGCGGACGGTTACGCCTCTACAGGCCTCATCTCCAGTTTTGCTTCTAACAGGAAATTATCATTAATGATACGAGCTCCTGTTGTTTTCTAGCCACTTTCAGTAGGTCTGGACTTGGTAATCAAGTAGGGAGGTGTGGAAATGGCTATTGGGAGATAACAGCTAATAAGCAAAGACAAAGATCAAAACAAAAGCTGAAATGTACAAATTCTGACCGCAGTGATGAAAAGTTAGGCTGTATTTTCTAACATAGTCTTTGCTTATCAGCTGGTAGCCAGTCCTGCTCATTATTTTCCAGAGTGAATCAGCGTAGAGTTTTATTTTATCTGTCAATGAACTAAACTTTTAATTAACTTTCATATTTGTCTTAAGTTAGACTAATGACTCTCAAAGGAATTGCCTACAAATCCTTAAACTTTTGAACAAAGGGACTAGAGAAAAAGCGCCACGCTTGCTTTGAAAACCAACCTTTCTGTTAGAGAACAAAATCAAAAAATAAGCAACTTGAAACTGGGAACCACAGAGTATTAATATTCATCATGAAAACAAACTGAAAGAAAATTTAAATCTGTGTTGACCCCAGAGGATTTTTGTTAGCTATTTCACACAGATTGGCAAATTACACTAATGATTTCAGTACTCGCTCTCTAAACTGGAGGGAAATTATTGGTGTTTAAATCAACAGTTTCTCTGAAGTATAACATACTTTGTTTGACGTTGCTTACTTGTTTTAGTGCAGACAAATGACTTTTGACAGTGACTTTAACAGAACGTGGTTCATTTGTGCAGATTTCCCTCCCCACCATCGTGTCTGGCCAGGTTAAGGGGTGTCAGGGGGGTTTGCCAGGATCAGGGCACTCTGGGTAGCAGAATACCGGGTGGGACAGGTGGGAGTGCCCGACACCACAATAATATGATGTATTGTGGTATTGCCCAAGGTCAGTTTTGCACAAATATAGTTGTATTCCAGCTGTAATACGTGAACCAGTGTTGTAGGAATAATTTTGGCAGATGTCAATACATAAATACCGAGTGGAAGTAAGATGGCCACAATAAGGAATGAAAAGCACAGAATTTTACAAAGCTATATGACGCAGTTATAAATCCTGCAAGTCTGAGGAAAGTCAGCACTAGGGTGAAATTAGAAAATTATCTTTGAAGGGTGCGCTAACACCCTGTATGTTTCAGCTGCTCACGAGAGATCCTTGCTTTAGTATCTATCCTCACGATGGTGGTGTGTTAACTGGCAGAGCATTAAAAAGATGATGCAGAAAAAAGCAAGGAATGTGGCCTTGTACGGTATATTTGACAAAACTTGGCTGCAGCTCAATTATTTTCTTTAAGTCGAGTACTGGGATTTTTCCTTCTTTTCATTCTGGCTCCTCTGATAGCATGTATGCTTTCCTGCTCCGTTATTGACTTTGTTGCAAGCAGTCCTCTGAGCAGAATTGATTTATGATACACTTTGCAGCCATCCAGACTGCTTCCAGTGAAGTGACAAAGAAGTTCTGCCTCTGCACCCACCTAATCAATGAAACGCAAAGCCAGACCAGACAAAACAGAACCCCGACACGGAGCTCTGGGGTGCCGACCATCAAGCACGCCTCGCAAAATCCACAGCAGTGACATGCAGCGGTTTTAGTTATCATATAGGATGCCTTTTTTGTATTTCCAAGGGTAAGCATTTTTCTTTTAAGGAACAAGCAGAGTAAAAGAAAAGTATATATATAACCACAGATCAATGTGTGGTAATGGACTCAAAGTTTAGCAAATGGAACACGTTTCTTAATATACCAGAATAAGCAACAGCTAGCTGTTTTCTCCATCTTTTACAAAAAAAAAATACACATTTTAAGCTTAAAATACTAAAGATATTTTAAAAAATTACCAGGAACAGTTTGATCTTGCAAAGGACTGAGCAATGTCGTTCTGATCCAACAATTTTCTGAAGCGTGTATTTAATTGGAGCGTGACTCAACACTCCCGTCCTTGGGCCAAACCACATAATTAGCACTGAACATCAAGAAATGTTTTGTTAGACTGAGGCTGAATGTCCTCTTCTGGCAGAATCAAGCCCCGTGAGAAACTGAGAGGACTTTGCTAGGTCCTTGTCACCCAGGTATCTGCGTGAGGATGATACAAAGGCATCACTTCACTTTTGAAGCGTCTTCTTTATTTACTAGAGAGAGATGCACATCAGGATCTAAAACGAAGAGCGGGGAAGGCAGCAGAGGCACTCGCAAGGATACTTCTGTGGTCTGTCACTTCATGGACAAATTTTTGGAAAATGTTGTGCCCATGCACAGTTTAAAGCTCAATCAGACTTCCCAAAGTCTAAGCTCTGATTGACACACTGGGAGAGACAGACACGCTGCTTTCTGTACTCCTGCAAAAATGTAGAAGCTTGTCCTGTGTCCTCTGATGGGGTTTTCTTAACCGTAATTCAGCTGAGCTGCTAACCTTGAATTCCCTTTGCCTGTGCAATGTGGGACCATCTTGATGTAAGGCCATTGTGTATGTAGTTTACAGAGCAAATGACTGTGTGAGGTGAAGGCATGAGAGAATTAGGTTTGAAGACAGCATGCCATAAATCTTGCTTTATAGGACAGGATACTCTGGGTCGCTAGAATTATCTTGTTATAAAGCCAATGAGATAGAAAAGCAAATAGTGGCTCAGTTTCGAAGCGCTCCAGTCCCTTGAACAGGTGAAAGAAATTTCTCTCAATCCTGCCAGCCAAAACACATCCCCCTGTGCACAGAAGTGCATCCCCACATGCATCCCCCCCCGACCACCTAATGTGTGCAGAGGCATTTGCTGTTCGACCGTATCGCTGGGGGAATAGCTCTGGTGCAGTTTGCCCCGCTCCTCCTTCCTCTCTAATGAGATTCTGCTTTGTGACAGATCTTGTCAGAGGCTAATTATAACAAATGTTTGGAAATACTTGCTCCAGAATAACCTTTGGCTCGAAGATGGATCACTTGCATGAGGCAGGTCCCCTCGCAGAGCCCGGGAGATCAAGTTCTGCTTCAGAACAATGTCTGAAATTCAATAATGGCACTGTGTACTCAGCTGGCCAAGTTTGGCAGTTTCTGATTGATTTCTTTTCCTCTTCAAACCTTGCCTGTCACGATCGGCTAATTAAAAGTGCAGTAATCTGATATAATCTGTTTCCCAGTTGGTGTGGCAGTTGGCTATCTAACATAAATAATTGATTTGTAAACTGCCAAACCTCAGACATTTAGACTTGCATTGTCTCCTCTAAACCATGTCTAACAGGCAAAATTTGTCTCCTGATACATCAAATGACCCACACAACAAAATGAATTCAGCCTTCACTACTATGAAAAATCAATAGAATGGAAATAGATAGATTCTAAAATGTAATAAATGCCTGGAGGAAAAGCACATAAACATGGATATAGTCTGTTTGTGCGAAGTCAGCAGCGTGTCACCATTTGGCTCCCCCCAGCTTTTCCACTGCTGGTATTCAAGAAGTGGCAGTTACCTTGTCACGTCAGAGGAGATTGTCCTTGTAGTTCAAATCGCACTTGTTTTTTTTCTTTTTCAAATTTAGGTCGAACCCCTGGGTACCTGTGTGGCTTCCAGTAGCTAGTGACCCATGCGATCAATTCTTGCAGTCAAAGAACAACAGCCACCTTGGTTATTTTTTTCTTACATTACGGATACTTCTGTAGTACTAAGGATAGTACATCCTTCCTCAAGCATCCGTAATGTAGGCCAATACCTCCTTGTTGCAGGACACAAACAGAAATCTGAGTTGGAAGGGGTGAAAGCGTCACACAGAAAGGACAGCAGCAGTGTTGGAACAGGTCCTGGAATCATTATTATAGCACAGAATCTTTCAGCAGAGGTGTCTGCTGCCTCGTGAAGCTCGGTTCTGTATTTACCAACCTGACAATGAGCAGAAGTGTCTGCTTTCCTCTAGGTTTATAAATGAAGCAAAAGTAAATCAAGCATGGAAGTGCTTTCTGGATCAGGCTGTCAAAGTTCTTGGAAAGCCATCTGCTCATACAATCACCTTAAAACACATCTGAAAACAGACAATTTTTGAATAAGAAAGCTGGGGATTACACCTCAGAAAGGAGATGCGCTAGAAAACCTGTTGCTATATTTAAAAGAGGAGTAGGTGTTTAATAAATCTGTTTCTTTAGGGGTTTTGCCCTTTTTTTTGTTCACTGCAAGGTATTTTCTTTTACATCTTTAGGCTCACTAGTAAATCAGCATTTGAAAATTAACTTATACTGAAAAGAAAAGGAATGTATTCCTTCGCAAGGAGACCACAGACCCTGCCACGGCAGGGCACCGCACGGCAGCCCCGACCGGGCACTCTTAAAGCAGAGCGCCCAGCGCCTTAGGGCAGAGCTTCCATCTGGCAGCTGCAACCCCTGCTTAGCAATGTCCCAAACTAGCTTGTTTTTCTCCTCGCAGCTCTCCAGGAGGATTAGATCACACCAGGTTGCACCACTGGCTTCTGTGTTTGAGTAAATAGCAATTCTCAGACAGCCTGTTTGTTCTCTTTTGATGCCTGTCAGAAGTAAACACAGTTTACTAATCTCTGCTGCTCCAGGTCCCTGGCTTCTTTCTCTCCCCTTACAAACACACGAAACCGCTCACATACGAATGCATAAATATATATATATTTCGTTTGAATATTTTCACACACTTCATGTGTATATATATATGTATAAATATAAAGTGCATAAATATTCAAACTAAATATGTATATATTTATGTATTTGCGTGCGAGTATATATATGCAGTACGTAGATCTATTTCTGTATATTACATAGGGGTGTTGTGTAATGTGTGCACATACATCTACACTGTGAATTCCAGCCATATTGCTATTTAAAACTCTAGGCCCTATGCACAGCAGTTGTTTTTCTGCCTATTTATGTCCCATACTCTTGTTTTCCTTGAGTATTCGCTAGTTTTGTGTGGTTCAAGCTCCACAAGTAGTATTTTAAGTCTGAATAAATTTTACAAGTTAAATGCTAAGGGATTTGAATCCAAGAGATCCACTGCGGTAAGAGATTTAAGTCTGCTGTAGTAGACTTCAGTGTCCAACTTGCCTTTTAAGTGCCATAAAATGAGGGTAACTGAAGCCTACGGATGGTTTTGAGATGTTCAGACTTACAATGTATATTTAATTAGATACATATTTTATACTGTATGCAAGTTATATACAAACAAATACTTCAAGCTTGTGGTAAATCTGTAAGAAATCTTGGCTAGTTTTCCCCAAAAGATGTCCTCTTTCCCCAAATATCTGCATAAAATCTTAATTTCTGTCTTAAATCAATGGCAAAACCCGAGAGACTTTAATATGGCATTTGATGTTTTCCCTTTTTTGCAGTCAGGCATCTACTTCAGATACAGATTTCACTTGGCTGCTTTTTATGTTTTATGATTTTCCATCCGATGAATATCTTCCAGTTTAGGGATCTGAGAGCCCCGACACGGCCCTTGTTTCTCCAGGCTCCCAGTGCCGAGCCCCAGGCTGGAAAGTTGAGATGAACCTCAGGGAGGTTTCGGGGCAGAGCTGGTGGCTTGGCTCTGGCGTGGGGCTCCCGGAGAGCCACAGCCTCTGCAGTTCCCCAGGGCTCCCGAGGTCACCTCCTCGGAGGGACCCCACCACCCACCCTGGCTCGCAGGTCTGGGAAGATCCTGGGGAAGACTGAAGGAAGGCCTCAAAAAGCCGCCGTAGCCTGGGATGGAGGGTGCGTGGCAGGACAGGTCTGGTCGGGTGGCCGTAGCACGAGCTGGTCAGCAAAACAAAAGGGATGAAGAATCAGGGCAAACACCTACGCAAACCAGGTGAGATTAGGTGAAGCTTTGTAAAATCCAGCATGTTTCCAGCTAAACTGTGAATGAGCCTGAGAACATTCCCAGATGAAAAACACTGATTTTGTCTTCAAATCCTTAGTCCATGAAATTTAAAACAAGAACGCAGAAATTACAGTGAGAAATAAGTGTCATCAATCACTTCTCTTCAGTCTGTTTTCAGCCAGAGCAGGCTCCAAACAGCCCCCCTGAATTAGCTTGTCACAGGCCCTGTCTCGCTGCCAGTTTTTGACAGGGCTTGCCCATCGTTTCCCACCACAGTCCCTTTTCTGTAGTTCTTTCCAGTGGTGCCCAGTGACAGGACAAGGGGCAATGGGCACAAACTGAAGCCTGGGAAGTCCCAGCTGAACACGAGGAAGAACTTCTTCCCTCTGAGGGTGACGGAGCCCTGGCCCAGGCTGCCCAGGGAGGTTGTGGAGTCTCCTTCTCTGGAGATATTCAAGACCCGCCTGGACAAGGTCCTCTACAACCTACTGCAGGTG
>Ga0065711_1009452_pt1 | contig 13901 bp, 7 predicted proteins | sample Hoacrofraction12_FD_59098 | JGI IMG/M metagenome (GOLD analysis project Ga0065711, IMG submission 59098) | Hoatzin crop microbial communities from Cojedes, Venezuela - Epithelial fraction 12 v2 (version 2) | ecosystem: Host-associated > Birds > Digestive system > Esophagus > Crop | place... | reverse complement strand
GGGGGAGAAAAGAAAAAAAAAGACCAAAACAAAACAAAAAGCCACCTTCTTTGTGCCGTTATCTCTCCCGATGCGTGTTCCACGTTGCAGCAAAGAGCCAGGGCGCTGAAGCCGAGCCCAGAAATCCGACTGGATTTGACGACGGCCCCGGTAAACAGGGCGGCACAAAAGTCCATTGTGCGGTGAGATAACTGCGGGGCTGAATGGGGGAGGCTGTCACGGGGGGGATTGTCGGGCCAGTCACCGTCGGATCACAGTCGAGGCCTGAATTCCTTTATGGTTCATCAGGGCCTGTTGGTACCACAGAAAGTGTCATGATCCTTTTTTTCACTGGGGCCAGATGGTGTCCTTTTCTGAGGCCTTTCCTAATGCCCGGTTTTCCACATGTAAAACTCCTGGGAAAATGACCTAACTCGCAGCTGCTTAGTGAGGCTTGAGCAGGTCTTTAGAAAGACTTCTGTCAGGAACAAGGCGGCGGCCGTACCACTCTGGGGGAGCAGGGGGAGGCCGCCGCCGCCAACCTACCCCTCGCCAGCTATATTTAAGCGGAAATAAAAACGCGCCCCGCCAGCGCCAGCCCGCGCGGGCCACGGCCGTGGCGGGCCGGGAAGGTAAACGCCATCAAGCAGCCAGCTGCCAGGAGGGGCTGCTGTGCCGGCGGCCACCGCTTTCCCTTCCCCGGCGAGCAGATGGCCTGAATAAAAACTCAGAATGCGGCCCAGAAGGGTCGGGAGAGGACAAAAAGTGAGAGGTTCCCCAGGCCGCGGCCGGCCGCCCCGGGGAGAGGGGAGGGACGCAGCGCTGAAAGGGGCTGAGGGAAAGGGGAGACTTTTGATGTCGGGAGGGCCGTACTTGGCAAGGGCGCTGAATGGTGCCCCGCAGAACGGCAGTACCGCAGGTGTGACGCTCAGAAAGCCCGAAGCCTTTTATATTCCTAAAATAATGCCTGGCCAGAGGAGTTCTTTCAAGGCTGCAAGGGACGCAAAGCTGAAAAGCTTCTGCAGTGGTGCTTATTTTCCCCAATCGAGGCATTAGCAATAATGATCTTGATAACTTTTAGCCGCAGTCATTGACCTTTTAGCCTCCGCTGTACATCACTGTATTGGGATGTTTTCACTTGCCTGGCTTTGCCAGGGATATTTTTTGTCGAGGGTTTGTGAAAGGGTCCGTATCCATCCTTTGCAGCAGAAGCACTTTGTTTAGTCTGTCAGCTCATCTGCAGACACTTCCAGACCTGCTACACCTATCCTACAAGTTCTCCGACGGTATTTTTCAAAAGCCTGCACATAAATAGGCTCAGTATAAACATTAACAGTCAATTTTAATTTTTCTTGTTCTGTGGCTGCTTTAATCACTGTGTTAAGTACATTTCCTGTCGTATATTTTAAAGTTTAAAGGGAACGTGGAAGCTCCAATATCATTTCTTTCCTGGACATAGTCGTCTGAGGATTTAAATAGAGCTGGCTGAAAAGTAGCTATAGTTGTCCAGGGGAAACTGCAGGAGGAAGAGGCTGTCATGAAAATGTTAAGGTTTCTTCAATTAAAAACTGAAAGTGACAACCGAACTATTGTGCTAAAACTCTTTCAGGGCTGATACTTTAAAAATCAAATTTGCTTTCAAATATTTAATTTCTGAAAAAAAACTACAAAAAGATGCTTACCCCAACATTTTCCATTTTCAGACTTGCAGAGAACACTCACTTCTATGAATGTTTTTCCTTTTTGGCTAAAATCTTTTTTTCACGTTTTTTTAGCTCAACCAGAATCCCAATCCTCATTTTTTGATTTTGTACTCAGATCTGAGTGCAAAAGAAATAACACCATTTGATCTCAGGTAGGTATTGTTCAAAGGTTTCTTTGTGCGCTTGTTAAGAATATAAGTTAACTTTGTTACAGAATATATATCCCGGGCATAGAAAGATGACACAAAAGAAAACAAGTAATTTTCCAATCTCACCATCTCCGCTAAAAGAATAAAAGAGAGAAGAAGCATATGTGAAGATGCTCCTAGTTGCTCAGAGAAGGGCCATTTTTTCAGTGCTGTCTGGGTGTAAAACTTCAACAAAAACAGTCCAAAAGTGTTTGGCCACCATCATTGTGGAGCATCTGCCTTTGACCCAAAAACTCCTGACATCCCTGAGTTTCATTTCTCTTTGGTAACTTGCAGATTATTGATTTTATCGTTTGCCTGACATTTCACAGTGCATTGCCTCACTTACAGAAATGTTCAGCATTTACGTTGTGATATGAACTGTCATAAAGTGAGGTAACATTCCATAAAATCCTAAGGGGAAAAACACTTTGATGAGATGCAGCCCAAGTTGGAAGGACTGTATTTTTTCTCAAGCCTTTCTAGGCTCACTCACCCTGAAAAAGTACATTTCAGAAGGGACAAGATAATTTTAAATAAGGACTACTGTTCTAAAGGGAAAAGGAAAATGATGAAATCTTTTCTTGTAACATGAACAAGAGTTATTATCATTGTGTAATGTAAAAAAGGAGTAAAATGCATGCGGGTTTGCTGTGCTCCGTTTTCAGCAGAGCAATGAAGTTCAACAGAAGCAGCTTGTGGTTTATACTTCTGATCTGCTGATTCTCCTTTTTGTTTTAAAATGTCTCACTCAGCCTGAATGCCCCCAAGAAACCAGGCAGAGGCATCCGGCACGTACTTAGGATCTGTGTCTTGCAACAGAAGGAGCCCGAGAAAGAGAGCCAGCCCTTCTCCTGCTGGGTCAGTCACATGCAGTCAGGCTTTTGCATAGAGCTAGCCTTCTGTCTCCTGCCTTTCAGGGACAGAGTAACATTTTGTAGTGACACAAAGAAATCCTTCTCTCTCTTGATCGTAAAGACCCACAGCACTAGATCTTCTTTATCAACTGCTCTTTTCTTATGGGGTACGATATATTTTATTTACATATGAATCGATAGGTTTGTCCAGCAAACTCAGGAAGCTCAGTGGTTCACAAAAACATAAACCACGCTAGCTGGAGTCATTGCTGAGATTTGAAGAAAACAGCTATTGCGCTGCTTTGCTTAACTCCCCATAATCAATGTCCTATCCATTCTACATGTTAGTATTGTGCAGGGCTCATTGGTGGGATGTAATTAGTTAGACTTTGTGGCTGACAAAGCAGAGAAATAAACTACAATGAATTTATAACCACAGATGAAATCACAGCATTTGGCCAGATTCTTCTCCTTTTCGGAAAAAGATCCCTATAAAATGCCTGGTTTTTCATTGCCTTTGAAAGCAGCTGTGCAATTTCTGAGAGTCTGCAGACGCATGGTAGTAAGCTTTCAAAATCTCTCTTCTGTACCTACAGGTGTGCATAGGATTCCAAAACGCAGTTCCTTCCAGGCTCTGCTGTCAGTGCTTGTACTTTCCATATGCTCCTATTAGCACGATGCATCTTACCTACAACTGTGTGGCTTGTAGTGTAGGAAAAAACACGACAAAGATAAACGATGGGGACATTTCCTGGCTTCACGAGTTTTCTCCCTAGTCCAATCAGAACCTTGCAATTTCTCTTGGCCGGGTAATTGGGAAGCCTCAAATGAAATTACTAGGCAGAACGATAAGACAAACAAAAGTACTCCTTCATACACGGTGTACTCGGGCTCCTTGTACCACACAACTGCTTCCTAGAAGAGGATGTGGCAGCCAAATGGGCTCAAAAAGCAACAATGCAAAGCCAAGAAAGAAAAGTCCAGTGGATATCATACTTGTGTCAGGAAATTCCTAAATTATAGATAGCTGAATGTGGACGGACTCTGCCACGAAACATGGAGACACTCTACCATGAGAAGGGTCACTCTGTGCTGTCGTCCTCATAATCTTTCCCTGAGCAGTTATTACTAGACACTGTGAGGGACAGGAGCAGGAGGACCTTTGGTCTGACTCTGTATATCTGTTCTCTTGTTCTTCTCTTCATATTTTATTCCAGCAACAAAATCTACATTTTTTCTTATCCCTAGAACTGTGGCCAGCACGCTGGAAAGGATTTTAGTAGGAATCCAGGCTGCTGTGACCCTGTTTATGGTCTCACAGGGACACTTTTTTCTTTCTTCTTCTGCACAGAGAAGCTCTGTCAGAGACATTGTCTGTCTTTCCCAGCTCAAGATGCTGAAACCCATTACGACCAAGAAGCAATATACTCATGGGCCCCAGTGATCGTCTGGTAGGCATCAAAACAACATTAGTGCTATAGTGTGTGGTAGTTTGACACCTGTGTAAAAACTAGGGACGGCTCCTCACCAGAGTGTGTCCGCCACCCAATACCTTGTATTCAGAACTTTAAAAAATGCACTTCTTTAATTCACAGGAAAGATACCTTTTAAAATAACCCCTGAGTGTAAGATTCCTTTCCTTTTTGCTGACGTGGAAATCACTGGAGGAAAATATGAGTCTGAACATCATGGTTAAAATCCATCATAAATGTGTGGATCTGTTGTGGAAAATGCAGAATAACTAACCTTTACACAATGAATCCCCGTTCAGTCCAAGCAAATGACCAGGCTTAAATTCTGTTCCAGCCTTGCTTCCCATCTCACATTTATGTCAAAAGCCTATGTCCAGAAGGGAGCATCATTCATTACTGGATAAATCCGTCCAGTTTTATTCTAAGAAGAGAACGGTTATAGGACGCGATGCTGACCTCCTCACTAGCAACTTCGCAGGGGACACAAGAAGCGTGTCAGTACATTTCTGGTGTGTGCTGGAGTTAGATTAGCTCCAGAAGGACTCTGTCTAAGTTTGCTATTCTGTCTAAATTTGCTGTTCTGCAGGAATGCAAGGGGGGGATTTAACCTCCATGCTGCGGTCGGCTTGCGGTAGGACTGTGCAGGAATTCCTGCCCAGTGCAGCTGGTGCCACGTCTCGTGCCTGGGCAGAGAAGTGGCAGCAAGCAGGGAGGCGGCAGAGTGAGGGCTGGAAGCAGCAGCGGCTGAGGCGGATGAGTTGTGTGCTGAGCTGATCTCCATTAGGACTGAGGCAATAGGTGGGCAGCATGATTCCCGTGTAGCCCCAGGTCTGACCTGACGCTGAGGCCAGAGCAGCCCTTGCAGCCCCTGACAAGTGAAGGCACAAATCACATTCCCTTAGTGTCTGCGTGAGCAGCACCGTGTACCCGGGCCACAGGTCCCTCGCTGCCGTCGGCAAGCCTGTTTAGCATAGATGGATCGTGGCAGCGCTGCAACCTTCAGTCTAATGCCACATGAAGTTTGTAAGAAATGTAACACAAACTTTGAGAACCAATGAAGAGTGTTCCTTAGTCTCTCTGCACCAAGTAATACAGGCACCAAACACATGCACCCTTCAAATCCCAGACTTACTCCAAATGTGTTGGAAGTAGTCCTGAACCTAAACTTCAGCACCGGCTCTCTCCGAACTTTGCAGGAGCCTGGCAGCAAAACCACGGTTTTGATCTCTCTGATAACTTGACAGGCTCCTATATCCAAACAACCAAATTGAGGAAAGCCTGGATTTCTGTGTGAACGCTGCCCTGCTGCTGGGTAAATCCAGCCTTCTCTACCAGATAAATTCACATACTGCTGCTGTAAATTAGCAACAATGACTACACGACTATCAAATCAGCAAACCGCACAGATGTTCAGCTGGTAGCAGCAGCAAACCGAGCCTATAAATGCCTTTGATCGTGGATGGCAGTCTATTAGAGTAGAGGTTACGCATCCCAAAGAAGACTCCTGGCATGGCATTCTGCAGCAAATAAATCCCCCTTTTTGGTTGCTAACCTGTCTTCTCAGTACCTCGCCCAGGCAGAGAGATCCTGTCTGGGTTTATAAGAATAAGCAGTTTGATTTGGAATTTCATAACATACTTACATGTCGCTCACATCCTTCTGTTAAGCTAAATTGATCTTTTTTCTTCTCATTTCCTGGGTAGATTGCATTTGGTCTATGAGTAAACACAGTGTAGCTGCCCCCTTTTCCCAGGCTTTCTAATGAGAATGTGCTGTCTGATCAGGTGCATGCACTCTGCTGTCATTTGCAGCCTGACCTGCAGGTCAGAGGTGATTTGAGCAGGCTCAGGGATGCATACAAATCACATCCTCTTGTCTGTCTGTTTTGTTGACTGGTTCTCCTCAGGGTCATGGCTATCTTAAGTAGCAGCCTGAAGGATAAAGTGCGCCCTGTCTGAGCTGTAAAACTTTGACTTTGGACCAATTGCATCTGACATACAGCAGCATGAGGTTTGGTTTAGCCTTTGGATTCAGAACAAATCACTGGCTATCAATAGCTGATAGTGACATGCAGTTTACTGAATGTCCCCTTTTCTCTGGCAGCTGTATATTCTTTGGGAGAAACAGATGCGTTTTTAAGTTTCTAAGGTCATGTTTTAAATATGATGTTGCACATACTCCATTAGAAAGTAAGTGTAGCAAATAAATAAATAGCTAGAAAATGTTATGCTGTTTTGTGAGCTTGCCTTTGGGCTCTCAGGTAGTGCACAATGTGGGAGGTGGGGGGATAGATGTGAAATGGCATGACTGACCTACTCATAAAACGAAACATCTTTAAGATTAGCACACTTGCTAAAAACTTTTCAGGAATCATACTGGGGAACACCCATGCAGATTAAAGCACTCTGTGTCCTCAAGACTGGTGTACTGCAGGGAATTTCTTTGCCAATGTGAGTGCACCAGCACGGCAGTCGATACCCTGAGTTACAGGCACGGGAGCAACGTGCCCTACTCACACCAGCCCATTCTGCGTGGACCACCAGACCCAGCCCTACCATCCCCATGCCAAACCTGCCACCATGAAAGCACTTGCCAGTGCAGCAAACACCCACTCATGCTGAACCCAACCAAAGGGGAAGTTTTTAAGGCCACCGAGCAGCCATCAAAGAGTTACGGCTCTCAGCTGGCATCAGCCGGGGCCAGATTCAAGGCAGTGACCTGGAAGCAAGCGGCTCCGTATCACCCCCATGGGTTGCCTGGTCCCCTAACACTTCACTTATTAAAGGCAACTCTAGGACTGTGTCAGTGCCCTTGTGCCTCTGCAGTGTCGTACTAAAAATCCTTATATGTATGTGAGTGGATTTTATCCAAAAGGACCACCCTTTTGTAGGTCAAATTACTCTGGTGGCTTCTGTTTATTGCATCCCTATTAAGAGTTACATTACTTTTGTCAACAGTTTTATCTGTTTCATTTTCTCAGCTCTGCTGTCACGACACTGATTCCAAATTTTTGCCAAGTCTGTGCTGCAGAATTGTACTGAGGGGTACTTTGTGTTCTCATCATATAGTGACTTAGTAGAGAAAAAAAAAAAAAAGAACAAAGTTTATTATTATTATTATTAAAGGAGCATAAGTGCCACTATAAAACCAGAATAGCTGAGATGCCGCTTTCAGGAACTATCATGTTACATTTCTCACTTCATCCACTTACAGAGGTTATACAGGACTTATAAAGTTTTCATAGGGTACATGTGTAGGGCTCAGAGGGTTGTAAAGAAATAGCCCTGCCAAGTATTTTCCAAAAAAATGGATTTTTCTCAGTGAACTGCCTGACTATTTCATTACTTCTTTTTTTCACAAAATGTTCTCCCCTGTCATAGTAGAAAATTTAAACTGTTGTGTTGAAAATGAAGCATTTTCAGTTTCAAGGAAAACGTATTTCTGTTTCAGGCAAAACAGGATGAAAGAGAACTGTTTGCAAAAGAGAATGTCCTTTTTCAGACTAGCTATGAACAAGTTGTATCTAGTACAGTTTTAAACTATCATTAAGAAATAACATATTGTTAATATACCAAAACTGGTGAAGTCGTGCTTGACAGTTCTCTTCATATCTGAAGCCCAGTCCCAAGATCTTTCAGGCCTTGCTGAAATAAACAAAGCATTCAACATACGGTAGAATTTCAGCCTTAATGATATCGTATCTGTGAATTGTGAAGTGATGCTACAAGATGAAGAACTGATGGCAGCATAATAGGTTGTGTTCCTTCCCCAGCAAAATCCAGCGGAGGATTGTAATAGTTCACCAGGGGAAGTAGGGTTAAAAACCTCTGACCCCTGATATCACATAAACATTGCCAAAAAAAATAAAACCCTTGATTGACAGTGAAATGCGTGACTACCTCAAGTCTGGTCTGAAATCTTTGCTGATAATTACTGGGTTGAATGTTATGAGAAATGGGCAAGAGGGGTATCAGCCACATGAGTGTACAAACTCAGAGACCTGAGCATCTCTAATAAGAATTGATGTAGTGTGTCATTTGTAATTTAATCAGCAGCATTACATCTTGATAGTAAAAGGACTATCATGAATATTTTCACAGTAAAGTAAGATTAACACACACACACACCCCAAATCTCTGCTGCCGTAATGTTCCAGTTCTGACAGGAGCTGATAAATGGAAGAAATTGTGAGTTTAAACTGACACGCGACCCCAGGCTGATTCCACGGCGCATAGGCATTTCGCTGCATATGGCACTTAGTGCCAAGCACTGACCTGAGATATTTTGTGAGCAAGGGCAGCGTGGCACAAGCTCAGCAAGGAGTACCAGCCCTGGTCCAAATTTCAGCCCCCGCTCTTTTTCGCTGGCTATCAAACCCCGAAGTCCAGATCTGAACCTCTCACAGCCAGCTTCATTCCACGCAGATCCCTTTTTTTCTCATTATATGTTTATGAGTTTGGAAGCCATGTCCTTTTCACGGTCCAAGCTTCTCCGATGCATTCAGTACCCCAGCAAGCACTGACCAAAGCCTGCCTGACACACCAAAGAAATTCCGTGGCTATCTGTAAGAGAAGATCTGCCCTAAAGCAGATGCCTAGGAGTTAGTCATCCCAACTTCAGCTCCTCGACTTAGACTTTCACTGTAATGGAGGAAAACAGGCCCCTCTAGAGGCAATTTGAGCAACGTGGCTGTCTAAAAAAACAAAGATGAACGGTTCTCTGGAAAGGTCTTTTGTTTTTTTTCTCTGTCCACAGTGAAGAAAGACCGGAGTGGTTAGGACACCTATGTTTAAGACTTCTGAAGTGAGGTGAGTTGCATCTCACACTTACTCTGTCCAGGAAACCCAGTCTGCAGAGGAGACTGTCAGACGTGAACTCTCGCAGCATCTGTGTCTACACCTTTTTAATCAAAACTTTAAGATTTCTCACCAACTGTGTCTGAACAATTTTTTCTTTTTTTTTCTTCCATTTTTAACAATGCTCAGTTGCAAGAGCTGAAAGAATTAGCAGTAAATTTACTCATGGGAAAAAACACATTATGACAATGAAGCAAAGGTCTCTTGTGTCTGCAGTCCCGCAGTGAATATGCATGTTCAGGTGTGCATATTAATCGTCATTTATAGCAGTGGCAAGAGGAAGGGAACAAATGGTGCATGGGCATCTGTTTTCAAATGCTTACCCAAGGTGCTGACTCACATCCATAGGTCACCTGAAAGTAAAATTAGTCCCTTAGGATCCAGGCCAAATGATCTGGGAAAACGCCTCATCTCAACAGTCTTTGGAGCAACTCTTAGCAGCTCTGATTTTTTAACTCATTTCCTCATTTTTTGTTCACAAATCTGAAATAAGCTCATATTAATACTGTTTTCAGAGCCTTCTGTCTGATTATGCATCCTGCCACTGTTCCATTATGGTTTTAGCCTCTGTCCTCTCACCCAACAAAACAACAAAGGTACTTCATATTGCAGTTTTATCTTCTGGATCCACTGGTGTGTATCTCATGGCACAATCTGCAGGTTTTTTAAGATGTATTATTGTATTCATTACTTCCAAATTTCACTCCGTTGCTCAGTAGTGATTAAACAAATATGCTAATAAAGCCAAAACACCCAACACAAGGCAAAAAAGCTAAATTAGAATCGTAACTGACCCAAATAACAAATCTCTGAATCTCTGACAAATATTATATTGTGATATAAAAGAACGTAAAGAAAGGCTAATGCTTTCCGTTATTTTCTGTAGACTGTTTTCACGAAGATTTTCTCCTGCACCTACAGCTTTTTGGATAATGTCATGGCAAAATCCACATGTAATTCTCAAAGTGAGAAGCATTAATTGTTTTCACACATCTTTCGGTTAAAACCTCTGCTGTAATCAATGAGACCTTTGACTTCCTCAAACAGATTTAAAAATGTCACTTAATATCAGTTTCCATCAGGGTGTGTTTCAGAGCTGCCCGTTTAACAATTGCTCTCCAGGAAAATTACTTATTTCTTGTTTTATTTGAGTGAGAAGCTCTCCAGTGTGACAGGTCCATGAGAAAGTGAACCCAGCAGAGGAGCAGGTGGTCTGCTGCTCCGATGTTATTGCCATTATGTTGCCTTTGTTAAATTAGTCCATAAACCCAAGTTTCCTCATTGCCATTTGTTAAATTTGCCTACCTCCTCTCTGTGAGTACAGATGATCAGTCAAACCTTAATTGGGGTGTATTTAGATCAAAGTATGCAGCCAGCATTTGCTCCCAGTACCTGGGTTGCAAATGATAGTCACATGAGTGGCTTGCTCTATTGGACGTGCTTTTTGTTTAACCATGATCATTGCTGGCAGGCGGCTTTTTGTGTGAGTGAAAAGCCCTTTAGAATTCCTCTAATTCTGACAAAGAAACTGTCATTGGGAGGAGAAATTGAGTATTGCCTTCTTGCATCTGAATAGTCTTTCAGCTCTATATTCACAGCAATATACTTAATATCCACAGACAAGAAACAGAAGGTTTAGATTCTTGTGCACTTTTATTTGATCCATTTTGAGCTTCTAGAAACTCCTGGAAGTTTGTCTTTTTACCAGTTAAGGAGATACACGTAAGTTTTCTGAGTATCGACATGGATCGACTTCAGAAGTATAGCAAAAACACTTTGCATCAAAAATCACATAGCTTGTCATTTTTTACTTAAGAAAAAATAAATAATAGAAGCAAAGCAAGGCTTGGGTAGGGGTGAGTTATGCATTGACTTTGCACTGCTCCTCTGAAAAGGGTAGAAAATGTTTATGGAAAGATTTCTAATTTTTACCTCATTTCTGATCTAATTGTGGATTTAATCAGTTTTTTTCAGATGGGCTAAATTACCTTTATTTATTACCTTTCACGTCTTTCACAGAAGGTTCTGCAGATCCTGATGCTTCCACTTTCTTTAGCGGCCCCATTTTTTAATGTCTTTGATTTATCCATATCATGGTAGCACCTAAAGACCCCAGCTGAAGTTAGCGTCCTGGTACGCTGAAAGCTGCAGAGAATAAAAGGTGACCCGTTCCCTGAGGAGCTTACAGTTTAATCAAGGCAGCAAGGCACACACTACACTAAATTTTGAACTCGCCAACAAGAGCAAAACATCTACAATTAGCTTTTGGCACTGATAACACTTGGGCTTTGGTCAAGCAAAGACATACGCAGGCGCTAAATTTTAAGGCATGTTGGGCAGCCCCATTTAGTTCAAAGCGAGAAGGACGTATGCAAAGCTGATGATAAATCTTCCAGGGCAGAAGGTTAGGTTGTGTGACCAGGCCATTGGCCGGTGGAGAGGGAAAGCTGTCGTTAGGGACAGAAAGTTGACCTGCTCTTTGGATTTCTCTACATTTGAATGGTTAGTTAACAAAGCACAGATTTAGTATGTTTAAAGAGTCAATGCGGAGAAAATACTGTAAAGTAGCTGTGTTTTCTACAAAATTCCTTGCAGACCTTATTCTAAAGGAACTTTGCAAAGAGTAAAGGCCACTTTTGAAGCAACATAAAGGACACTTTTGTCAGTGAAATAACTTGCTGGACTTTTTCCCCCCAGATTTGTATAGAGCACTGGTTCACATCAGGGTCTGAAAAAAATTAGTTTTGATTGTATATACATACATACAAAAGGGTAAACAGTCTGAATAAAGCCTTTTGTACTGGATTAGTGTCTTAGCTCTTTAACCCAAGCTGCAGGTTTGGGATGTCTTTGTTCAGTTAGGTTTTTGGGGCTGACCAAACCGGGTGTGTTTGAGTTTCATTCCTCACCCTTTTGAGGTCTGTAGGACTGATTCCTTGCATTCAATGCCAGCAGTACTGTAAGTGCCCAATGCTTTATTCTCTAAGCTATTCATCCTTTCAACCTTTGGCTTTTTTTCCTTAATCCATCTACCTTCCTGAGTTTTCAAGTCAGTAAAATGTTAAACACGTGCTTCAAGCAAGAGCAACACAGAAATAACAGCGTACGTGCCACGAATTTCTGGCCATCTAGTCTATTTGTTCCTTCTGTGTGTGTGTATAGATATATATGTACCTGTGTGCATGTGCGTGGGGGTAGATGAGTGCACTACAAAGGATGAATCTACCATGAGGCAGAAGTCATGCAAAGCACATATTCCACATGATTTTATACAGAGAGAGGCAAAATAAACACATTTTAGCAACTTTTCTCTAATATCAAAAACAAGTAATAGCTCTACATCACGAGTATTTTTATGGAGAATTCAAATGCTTAATGCTGCTTGTCTGAAGCCTTGATGACTTTTTTTTTTTGGCTGCAGGGGACAAGAGGCTTACACACATGCCACCACTTCAAAGATTTGCCTTCTATTAATTTTTTACTTAAGCTTCAGAGTGTTAAATTGTTCAATTTAAGCCGTGAATACATTTTATAAGATCATCCTAGCCCACCATTTTTCCCAAAATAGAGAAGTTCAGGATATTCGGCAGTTTCACCTCCTCACCAACTCTGTGCAAAATACATATGAATAATCTCTTTGAACCTCAGCAGCTTGCGATGCAGAGAACCACAAGTTCAAGCCTTAGTCTTTCCTTAATGATGGAAATAGACTGTTCTAAAAATAAATGCTGAATTTGATGTTTTAGATAAAAAAACATGCACATCATAAATAGAAAAGTGTTGTAACTTTTTCCAATTGGAAATTAAAAATAATGGGCTATTTTCCATTTCCTTGTGGGGCTTTCATGAGCTGAATCAATATAATGAAATCTTCTAGTCAGCAAAATAAATCAAGAGCCTTTTACTGTTCTTATCATGAGAGATCCCCAGTGGGGTGAGGGAGAAGAACAGAAGAGATCGCGTGACATTATGCAACTATCCTACATCAGAGTGCGAGTCCGGCTGCTGCCACTGAGCTGGATGCCATCTCTGCTCTGCCGAACCTGGGAGAGAGATGGAAACACGCACCTGCCAAGAACAGGGCGCACTGTCTCTAATCTGTCCCAATTATAAAGAAGAAAAAGGGGCCTGCTGATCGCCTGAGCTCTCACCATGAATCAGAGACCCTCTGAGCATGGGTTCCTGGGGGTGAGAGCATGTCTGACCCTATTCCCCCAAAGTCAACTGGAAAGATTCCCACCTTACCTCTGTGAGAACAGTATCAGTCTGAAATGCAGAAGTGAGGCATAGCTGATGTGTTTCAGGTGGGCCACAGAGGTGAGTGGCCGGAGAGGCGTGCTCCCCACACTGTGATGCTGCCATGAGGGGTCCCTCTCCTTGCTGCGGTCCGAGAGCCAGGGACTGCATGCCCGCAAATGCTGCTTAGCTGAAGGGCCTGGAAACACATCACCAGAAAACCACCCTGGCCAACAGCGTTACATCATGTTGCATTCTGCAGGAAATTTTTGTGTGTTTGTGCTTTTGGAAAGAAATCCTGCTATTTCAGATTAAGAGCCTTTTCCATCTGGTAAAAGAATGGTAAAAGAGCCCATGGGCAGCTGTTAAACAGCACAGCTACACACACAGTGCAAAGCCACCTTCTTGCTAGCTCTGTGGTAGGAGTTGCCATTTCATAGGGTGTTTCGTGATACTTCTAGTGACATTTTCATCTGAAGCCAAAGGAATTCTAGTGTGAACATGAATTCCGTCTGAACATGAGGAGGAACTTCTTCCCTCTGAGGGTGACGGAGCACTGGAACAGGCTGCCCAGGGAGGTTGTGGAGTCTCCTTCTCTGGAGATATTCAA
>Ga0065711_1044756_pt1 | contig 13902 bp, 4 predicted proteins | sample Hoacrofraction12_FD_59098 | JGI IMG/M metagenome (GOLD analysis project Ga0065711, IMG submission 59098) | Hoatzin crop microbial communities from Cojedes, Venezuela - Epithelial fraction 12 v2 (version 2) | ecosystem: Host-associated > Birds > Digestive system > Esophagus > Crop | place... | reverse complement strand
GGTATTCTGGCTGTTATCTTTAGAGTTAGCAAAGCCTCTTCTAAGCTTTTGAACTTGACCTTTGGAAGGTTTATATTTTATAAAGCTGTATATGCTTTAATAAAAGAAGGAAAACTTAATCTGTTCAGATTTGATCAAATTCTCATGTTTTGGAGACTAAGAGCTCCAAAATTAATCACAAAGATTGCAAATGGTCTGTAATGGTCTAAGCCTTGCTACAAGTTGGGAAAATGGCATTGTTTGTCCATTGTACACCACGTCTGTATTTGTGAATCAATCAATGGGTTTGTAAGCTGTTAGCATGCTTGCTAGCACGGTTTTGGCCCAGGCTAACTAGCATTTTTCTAAACAGTTCCTAGATATGGTTGAAGGTGACTATGCATAAGGAACTGTTGCCAATGGGTAGTTTGAATGTATTCAGTCTGTTGTAGAGTGTAGTAGAGCAGTGTCGTGCCAGTTAGTAGTGGCTAAATAACAGGTTCTAGCCCATTTGATTTACATCTAGTATAGATGTAATTTGTGAGTTCAAGCTGTTTGGATAAGTTAGCATTTTTAATAAATGTTGTCTTTTTGTCTGACACAAAGCAATATTCATCTGTCTGCACTGATTCAGACAATTTCGCATAGCTCTAGGTCTTGTGAAACATGGTGGGTACGCAGCATTTAGTCTTATCTCAGCTGTCTTAATTTGTGGGTGGTCTTAGCTGCAGTTTGGATCTGTTAAGAAGCATGCAGTCCATCTTTTGATAGATCAGCTTTGTTAAGCTCTCTTTGTCTTTCCATTGACATCTACAATTCATTCAGCTCTTAGGAGCCACGCTGGACTCGGTGACAGTGAGGGCTTTCTTATCCTGAAGGGACTTTATATTGTCCGGTGCTCCCCACAGACAGTGAAGGTTAGCCCTTTTAAGCAAGGTGATATTGTGTGCCTATGTGAAGCTTCTTGTGAGACTACATGTGTTATTCTTACAATCTTACCTATATTTGATGGTTTTCTTAAATAGTAATCCCTTATTTGTATGTTTTAGGCCTCCTGTAGGTGAAATATTCCATGTCACAGTGGCAGGAGCTGCCCTTTGTATCTAGCATTTCTTTAAGAAGCATACTTGGTTCGAGGTTTTCTCCTCTCTTTAAAGACAGCAGTTTACCTTTGGAACTAGGACAGCAAGAGTGTACTTTTCTTGTCAATGATTTTGTGTCTTCTGTAGTGTGAATATTTTCAAATACAGAATAGGACATTTACCCTGTTAGACTGTGACTGGAAGATTTCAGTTGTCTTGAGGACTGTCTTTGCTGGATGGGTAACATCCCATGTCTTTTTGCCTGCTACAAAGAAGCATTGTATCAATTGGTTTTGAGAAAAAAGCTGTCCTGGCTCTCTGAATTAGTTATTGTTTCTCTGGATAAAAAGCCTGGTATATGCCTTTCTGCAGTTTGTACAGCAATTCCAGTGATCCAGATCAAACTAAGACAAGATTGAACATTGATCATCTGGATTGTGGTAGGTCAGCCTGGACAGTTCTGGTATAAGGATGATACTGTACTGTGCGAGTACTGCCTTTATGCTTGAAACTACGAGGACAACTGTCTGGAATCCTGCTCTGCCTCAGTCATACTCCTTTCCAATGATTTATGGATTATCTGTTGAGCTAATAGCTTGATAGCTCCTTTGGAAAGAGGAATTTCACTTAGCATATCTTTGCCCAGCAGCACACACTGTAGAGAGTTTACTTCCTTGGGGAGTTAGCAAAAAGGCTCCTAACAGTGGAACTGTGAGTACTAAAGTGGAACTTAAGTCTGATGTTTAGACTAGATGGGTTCACCCTTCAAGGTGACAAAGATCCTCTTATATTGCACTTTTGTTACAAATTTTTTTTTTCTGCTACTGATAGCTTCCTATCTGAAGTCTATCCATTTATTATGTCCATTTAGGATAAGCGTTCTTACAGACCCATCTGAATTTATTTCTGATATAATGTCTGAATTTCACCTTCAGTAGGAGATGAGTCAACCTGTTCTGTTAGTTTTTCTGCAGCCTCTTGCATGTATGGCCAAGAATGTTCTTGGCTTCTTGATGTCAAAGGGTTGTTTCTTATGTAGATTGAACCAGACCATTCTGAGTGTCCTCTAGGATGTTTGTGTTAGTTTCTGACAAGTCCAGCAGAATACCCATTTTCCTGCAGAAGTCATCAAAGTTGCCAACTCATTACCTATAAAACAGCCAAGTTGCATTTGCCTTCTACCATAAGGACTAAGAATCAAGCTCTATCTTTAGAAATGCTTCCTTCACTGCTATCTGCCAAATATCTACCCTGAGTGCTACCTGTTACTTTTTTTTAACCATTACACCCTTGCAGAGGCATGCAGGACTGCTAATGGCACTTGTAGACCAGTAGCATTACTTGCATGAAGGGTCCTGACAGCAATCTGCAGAAGATTATCATTGGATAAATTAGTACTTTTGGAGTTACTCAAATTGTGAACACACATGTGAAATACCACTTGTGGACAGATAAAAAAGGGAAGCAATTTACCTGCGTCCATAATTAGTCAAAGTGTATGTACAGCACATGTTTATGTAACATGCACGTTCCTGCTTTTGCTTTCTTCCTTCCAGCACCTTCCTGCACTGGGGTTCTGCAGCTAAGGAAACATGCCAAAACATGCCAAGCCTAAATGCGCTCTTTTTTCTTTTTTTCTAGACATTTATATGCATTTTCTATGATTAATACAAGTAGAGTAAGCTTCTAGGGTCGTAAGTGATTGTGGCATGTATTATGTGTGTGACTATACTTCTCTAAAATTATACAGCTGAGCAGACTTAGATGTCTAACTGTGTGTCTGCTTATTGCTAATTAACACCTCTGTGGGGGTTGTATTGCTACTTTTCAGACATTGGGTACAGTCTGTGTATCTAAAGAAAGTGGACATCAGGATGTTCTTTTCATACTTATTTAAATGTACTTTTGCCATCTTGGGTTAGTAAGATTCAAGGCACTGCTGAATACTAGTATTTTATTTAAGGCTCTGGAAAAAGCAAAGGAGGCTGGAAGAAAGGAAAGAGTATTGGTGAGACAACGTGAACAAATTGCTACTTCAGAAAACATCAACTTAGACCTCACTTATTCAGTAAGTGCTTAGAAATCTTCAGTGAGTGAAAGGTGTCAGTAGCAAACCTCCTAAAAAGACATTTCGGTATTTGCGAAGTGTGTTTGTATTGTAATGCTCCTAGCAGTGTACTAGATCAGATATGGTCTACATTTGGGGGCAGGGGAAGTTTATGAACATAAAGTGAATGACTTCTTGAAGTTAAGAACTTAACATTGGATTGCAAAGATCCAGTTATAGCATTGACTCTATTCCCTTGCAATCTCAAGTACCAGAGAAACAACGCAGTTAACATTAAGTGAAGGATACCCATTAGCATCTATTCCAGCTACCTGCTCACAAACAACACATGCATATAAAAATATAAAAGGTGTAAACCCTGTGCTTCAGCAGGGGGGTTGGAGTAGATGATCCACAGAGGTCCCTTCCAACCCTTACCATTCTGTGATACTTTGAAAATGAGTAGTCTAGAAAAATGTAACATGGCAAGAGAAGAAAACAGAACAGATCAGACACTGCCTTTAACTTGTACCATAAAGTGACAGAGAATATATTACATGAAATAGGATATATTACTATTCATAAATCCTGAATCTTAAAGCAGGTATCTAGATTTACATTCTGGTTTTCAAATTAATAGTAGACTTTATTTTAAAAAAGGATACAACATAAATAAAAATACTTAGGGGGAGTTTAAAGTTGCACTCGAGGTAGCACTGTAGAGAAAATTATTAACAATGAATACATTGATTTAGGCAGACCTAGTAATTTATTTTACGGTGAAGGTCAGAGTAAAGTTGAGTAGAAAATGTGGAGATATTTTCCCTGACACCAGCAGAACTTCTAGTTTGAAACAGTAGTTTGGAAAAATTCTTTCTTCATAAACTGAGTGACCACAGGGAGCAGGACTGTTTTCCGCATGTTGGCAGTCATAAATTACACACAGTTTCTAGAAATTGTCTTGTATGAAGGTTTTTTAAATACCATTGCATTATAACATTGTGTTCACTTAGGTCTAAGGCCTACTTAGCATGACTTTTAATGGTAGCTAAGTACAAAAATAAAAGAATTACCTAGAATAAGTAGATTTGAAACTTGCTTTCTCTATGCCAATGTACAAGAACAAAGGAACATTAAACAGGGAAGTTGAAAACTGGTAAAAGAAATACTTGCAAGGTAAATAAGTTTGAAATTACCTATTATGAATTCAAGTTTGAGAGAACAATGTTATTTTTTGTACATATAATTCCATTTTTCTATAGGTTCTTTTCAATCTGGCCAGTCAGTATGCTGCTAATGAAATGTATGCTGAAGCTCTGAATACTTACCAAGTTATAGTGAAGAATAAGATGTTCAGCAGTGGAGGTAGGGTACATTCCAAAGTGGATTAGAATTGGTGATCAGGCATTCAAAATAAGGATTTCACCTGCATGGTGTTGACTCACAGAGATCTCGGCCCTCGTGTCCACCAGTCAGAGTGGATGACAGCTCGTAGTCTCTGACTCCTTAATACAGTTTGGCTCTCGAACTCATGAAGTCTCTTCTGGCTAAACTAAACATAAAGCCAAATATATCATTTTCTCATGCAGCACTTACTATGGTGTCTGCACTACTACTATTTTTTTCTCTTTTGACTTTCCCCTTCTGAAAGCTTCTTTTAGTATTTTGCACATCTTTGAGACTCCTGCAGTGCACTTTTCTGAGACGCGTATTTGCAGCTGTCTTCCTGGAGAGCACTATAAATAATCTCTACCTCATCCCTCAATTCACAGTCAAAATCAGAATACATCTTACACTGATAGTTCTTTTCTATGTTTCATTATTACTTCATCTCCTTCCTAGTGAAAATTCACAGAAGGCTGTTCTGTGCAGTCCTTCTTTAAAGGGACACTGGTACCCTATAATGAAGACAAATGTATTAAGAAGTTGTTCTACTCTGTCACCTTGAAACAATTTAAAAACGCTGGAACTATGCTTTAAAAGGCTGTAACTCATTGACCTCTTTTGATAGGTAGACTGAAGGTGAATATGGGAAATATATATTTAAAACAACGTAACTATTCCAAAGCTATCAAATTCTACCGTATGGCTCTAGACCAGATTCCTAGCGCCCACAAAGAGATGAGGTGAGTTTCTTTTAGTCGGCATGGTTATGAAATACAGGTTTTGGATACAGTAAGATTAGATAGTTAAAAATGTAACCTAATCCTGATTTTTTTTCTTTAGGATTAAAATAATGCAAAATATCGGAGTTGCATTTATTAAAACTGGCCAATATGCTGATGCCATTTCTTCATTTGAACATATAATGAGCATGTCCCCAAACCCGATGGCAGGCTTCAACTTGATCCTATGTTACTTTGCTCTTGGAAATGGTGAACAAATGAAAAAAGCCTTCCAAAAGCTGATTGCAGTTCCCTTGGAAGTGGATTGTGATGACAAATACATTTCACCAAATGTAAGTTTGAAAAAAATAAGCTGTGTCTGTTTGGAGAAAGTAGACTGTGTCTTCATATGGTAAATCAGGAGAAAGGGGGAGAGACACTGAGTGCCTGGACTATACTGAATATGTAAATCGATGTCTATTTATGTATCTAAAAGAACTTTCTTTTTACCAGCATGAACTTTGTGTGGCAGTGCTTCTAGCAAGTGTGAAACTATGTTGAGAACATTCAAATCGTTTTTTCCTCAAAAGATATGGTGTACATAAAATCCACATTGCACGATTGTCTTCATAATTATTTTGTTGAAATGCATCTGGGCTGACTTACATAGCTCACTGTGGTGCCTCTTTAGATAAATTTTAATAAAGTAATAGCTAAAAGAAAGGGAGCAAAGCAACGATTGAGTTAACTCAAGTTGTCTTAAATGAGTGCTAATAAAACTTGTAATACTGTAGTGTTATTTTACAGAAGAAAATTTTAGTAAAGTTTACATATGCTTATTTTAGTTTATTAGACTTTGTTGGAAACGGGAGTTCCTTTGTACCATGAACCAAGCAGCTTATCATGTTAAAAACAGGAAAAAGTAATGAATAGCTTTAGGGTCCCTTAGAAAGGTCCTCTATAGAAAGATCAAGGGTAAGCCCTTTATATTCACTTAGCAATCTTTTTTCAGTGATACAAAGCTTCTGTTTTCAGTACTAAAGATCAAAGATATAACTAGTCTTCAAACTATTTGCAGCTTAAGAGTAGCTGTTGCTTCCTGTTGTCCTAGCATAAGCAAATAAAACCTAATATATGAAGCATATATATTTATATTGATTAATATGTATATAATTTCTTATATATATTTTTATATATTTGATATATATAATTGTTCATATTAGAACTTATGTAACAGTAAGTGTCATTAAACACTTGAATTAACTGAAGACTATGTAAGATCAGTCATTGGAAGAAAAGCTTTAGATTGCAGAAGTTCTTTTTAAGGACAGACAAGCTATAGTTTTAACAGGCATTCCAAGTTCTGTATTTTGTTATGAAGAGGTCAAAGAAAAGATCACAAAGTTTCCTTCTGGTCTTTATTTTGTATATATCTATGATCTGTCCCCAGTAAATGAGGCAGGGGTGTCTACCCATCATACCTGCATTAGTTCTTTTAGAACTAACAATGATGTGTGCTACAGTAACTCACATGATCATCTTGTGGTTTCCAATGAGAAGGTAGTACAAGTCCTCATATGCTGAATTCCACTGCAGTTCAGCAAATGCTTAAGCATTCTCTTATTTTTAAGCACGTGAATATTCTTAATGTGATTTGCAGCCATCCCAGTCTGATACACATGACATTAACTACACCTATTAACAACCCTGATGTGAACTATGACCACATATGTGAGCAGAGAAACAGGATTAAAGTAGTTGTAATACCAAATTTCAGATTTTGTGGTTAGAAAACTATTAAAACTATTTAAACTGAAGCTAGCTTTTTGAAATGTGAAAATTAAAGAACTGGCATTATAGACTACATAATTTGCATCAATTTATGTTTACAGTCATATGGCCTATAAAATAATATGTATACTGGCATAATTTGCAGTTGTTTTGTCCCCTTTCAGGATGATCCACATACAAATCTATTGATTGAAGCCATTAAAAATGACAGCTTAAGACAAATAGAACGTGAGAGGTAATGGAGTCTATTGTTTCTTGACTGTGGTGCCATGAGTTTTAGCTCCTGAAAGTATTATCAGTCTTCTCAGATGTCCACAGCTCTTGTTACGAAAGTGTCCTCATAATTCTTAAGAAAGAACATGTTTGGAAGAACCGGTTGGATCACTCGGTTTAATGTACTGCATTGAAGTAGAATAGTGTACTGCACTGAAGTAGAATATCTACTGCAAATGCTGTAGGTTACACTGCTTAAAACTTGCAGCGTTGTGTTGGTTGTTTTTGGTTTGTTTTTTTTTTTTTTTTTTAAATCGTTAGTGTGCAGTGAAAGGAAAACAGAAAAAACTGAGAGCTTTATCAAGATACAGGGCAGCAGCAGTAACGGGGTCTGGTTAGATTGACTTCTAAGATTGTCCTGAGTGCAGGAGGAAGCAAGAACCAAGAGTTGGTTCTTTTTTGTGTACGTGTTTTTGAAATGATGACATGTTTGTGTGTTGGTTTTTTATTTTTACTTAGGAAATCCATGGCAGAGGAATACATTATGACAGCTGCTAAGCTCATAGCACCAGTAATTGAGACATCTTTTGCAGTAGGCTATGACTGGTAAGAGTCAAGTGGGGCTTCTTTTTGTCTACACTGTATGCCAATCTCTCATGCTGATTATGAAACCAGATTCACAAACATAAACAGCCTGGGAAACATAGTTTGTTGCACATCTCAAACATAGCATCCAGGCTATATTCAGTTTGGCTCCATAGTGCTCTGAAGAGCAAAACAAAGCATTAGTGTCTGTTCTGTGCTAAAAATTAATTTCATTACATCACTGAAACTCATCTGTTAATTATACGTTTTGAAGTGTTCTGTATTAGCACAAAAAGAGCTTCTCAAAAATAACTGAATTTAAAAATCAATTTGAAAATTCAAGAACTTTTAGAAGTATTGGTAGACAAATGCTACACAGAAGACAATGATTGCTGCTCTGTACAGTAAGTTTGAAGAAGGTATAATGAAGATGTGGGGTGCCTAAGAAATTTTCATTACTTTATAGAGTCATTATATAAAACACTGGCATCTAAATGTTATTAGGTAAGTTTATTTGCGTTTCATTTATAACCATTAAGTTCATAACTGTAAACTTAATCTACGGTTTTTTAAACATTTATACAAATATATACAGTGGTAGGCTGCTGGTACAGTTTTGTATCCAATTTATTTTTCAATTTACAGCTTAGTTTTTGCTTTCCATGTTTTTTACTACAGCATTTGAAACAAAATAGACACACTTCTTATAAGGACAGTATAAAAAGGATTAGAATAACTTTTCAAGATGTATTTTTAACAATTTTTAGTTTTCTATTATAAGGATTTGCTTTGTTTTGAGTATTTTTAATAAAGTTATTGAAAAATAACATGCGCAAATGAATGTTTGCATAAAGAGAACTCTCCTTTACTTGTTTTTTTGGCCAGTTAGGATTATTGTCAAATTTTGCAGGTCCTGTAGTTATAATTTACTAGTAAAGCTGTTTATATTAACGAGAAATAATCTCTCACACAGACATCTTTAGCCTGCTAGAGTCCACAAGGCGGTGTTTGATGGTTTAATAATCATTATAATCTTATAATTTCCCTACTTTTGCCATTCTGACTTATCAGAACTTTAACAGTGTGTCTTCTGAAAATTAGCTTGCTGCTTTATAACTTGCTAGCATAAATCAGATTTGTTTGCTCAGTATCTTGCTTTTGTTCAAGAAAACTGGAAAAAGTTGTCAGATACTCAGTTTCCTTAGTGCTATCCACAAAATGCTTGTCATGAAGCAAAACACACTTTCCTATCTGTTCTGGCTAATTAAACAACTTATGGTGAGATGTACGGGATTGTTTTGTGTGTATCAGGACAGGTTTACTCTCTCTTCTTCTAGGCTGAGGTATTCAAGCCCAGTGAAGAAGTTTAACCAGCAGTCTGAGCTTGGTTTTCCAAATACTGCACTTTGTTATGAGTCCTCTGAGTATTAAATGTGTTTGTAATAAGATTGATTTTATTTACAAAAATAAAGCAGGGACAAATAATCTTCGGATTTCATAACTTGTTACTTAAAATGTGACATATCTTGGGGCTATTCTGTCATATTCCATAAGGAACGGTTGGATAGTTAGATCTCATTGCATTTTGTAGTTAAAAGATGTTAACATTAATAGCTGAAAGCTGGTTTTTGACCTTTCTTTTATTACAGATGTCTTTGCGGATATTGCTGTTTTTTCAGTATAATTTTTCCTCCAACATCAAAAGGCATTTGTATACTTTGTGTAGAGACTGTCCATATGCCTACCCAATTATAGCAGCAGGCAATTTGTTAAATTAAACTTTTGTTGACAAATTAGCCAACTATTAGAAGAAAATAAAAAGACTTTCCACCACATAAATTAAAAAAGTGGAAGGGATTAAAGAGGCATTCCACAAAGTTGTTCATTTAGTGTGCTTTATTCCAAAGGGCTTGCTTGAAATGATTAGGCAATTTTAAAGTATACCACATCACACCCTTGAAGATGGTGTCTGTGAATGAACTTCTGAACTGTGCGTTCTGTTCTGCCCTCCTTTTACGGAAGACCCTAAGCCAAAAGTAACTGGGGAATGATCAGAAAGAGGTTTATTATTATGTAGTTTAGAACACAATCTACAGTCTCTGGCTTTATTCACTAACCTGTTTTATGGGTTTGGTAGTATATACAACAGGAGATCAGGTACGAAAAATCAGATGTAGAATGTATAAAAAAAATTGTTTGAAAAATTAGATTAGTCAATATCTAATGTCAAGTATCACTCAGTGATGGAAAATAACATGATATTTAGGCAGCTGACTAAAAAAAGAGAGCAGAAATATTATTATTAAGGTAGGTTATAAGAATAAAATGTTTTTACAAATATATTTAATCAAAGGGCTCTCTGTCTCTGTAAAGAAAGAATAACCTAGACCAACTCATTTTGGAAAGCGAATTTGCTGTAAAAGCATATAACTTAGTGGCCTTTGCACAGATGTATCTTGTTTATCTTTATGGCTTGCTTTCTGTTGCAGGTGTGTTGAAGTAGTAAAAGCTTCCCACTATGTAGAGCTAGCCAATGACCTGGAAATAAATAAAGCCACTACTTACTTGAGGCAGCAGGATTTTAACCAGGTATAGTAACTTTTCACATTACTACTTTTTAGTACTGTATCAGCAAAGATATCTTTCCTAGCCACAGCATATTTTTCAGCAAGGGAAAGAATGGTTTATACAAACATAATTACATTGATGCTGCTCAGCAAAATAACTTTTTAAAAACACTAACAAGACATGAGTTTTATCTAAACGAAGTTTCTGCCACAAGAGTTATAGTGAATGCAGTTCATGTCAAAATTAAGACAACTAGATGTAGTTATCTTCACTGGGTGTCCAAACTATCATTACAGTTAATGAAACTGTAGTCAGTACAGTCAATAGAGCCTAGAAAGCATGTTGCTAACCAACATGGAGGTGTTTTCCTTAGTATGAGCTGAATCTTTCTCTCAGTTAGGTTGACGATAGTACCAAAATATATGCAGATGCTCTTCATATATACATTATTGTTTATGTTATGGTATTCTCACTGTTCCCTATATACTACAATGTTCCCTAAAATAATATAATTGAACCTTGAACTTTAGTCAGTTTTTACCGCATGCTTAACTTCAGCCAACTTTTCCTTCTCATATTTAACCTCTTCTGGTTTCCTGAGCAGCTCTTGCTCCTTCTGTCTGTCCTGTCCTCTTCTGCTTTCCTGTAGATACAGCAAGAGAGTTATCCTTTATTATACTGCATGTCTGACTGATAGCTTTTCTGAGATCAGGAAGCAATTTGAGAGTTTGGAAAGTCTGGGACAAATCAAGTAGCTTTATTGATGATAGCTTTTGAAGGGTGAGAGTGTTACAGGTAGGTAAACAGTCATGTGATCTCAAGAATTTATTGTTTTGATGGTTATTTTTTGCGATTTGCAGTTAGTATCCAGTACAGGTTGGGGGAAAAAAAAAATAAATCTGTTTTCAGAGGTAAAATGAGATACAGAGATTGTTGGTGATGTTGCTGTGGAGTACTCCCGAGGGAGAAGGAAGAATGTTGGAAGTTAGGAGTAAGTGGAGAAGATGCTCTTTTTATTTTGATTATGTGATAGAAGACCTTTAACTTGCACTGGAACTACTTAATAGTAGAGTGGCACTGCAGAATGGTGATTGCAGAGTCTTTTTTTTTGTTCTAATAAAACTGCAGCTGCCACTTACATTCATTCTGTCTATTGTTCATATACTTACTAACTCACCACCTGCTCAACACACCTTTGGCTGAAGAACAAGAATGGAAACTTTTTGAAATACTCAATTTCAAGGCTGAAAGTTTTATTGTGTTTCAAAAAAAGGAAATAGATTTCTGCTGTAACTATAATGGGCTTAACTATGCGCTCATCATAATGAATGTGTTATTTTAAAACAGTTCTGAAAAAAAGAATTCAGGGAGGAAATTACCATAACATGTCTAGATTGTATTTTATTAGTAAGGGGTTTTGTGTATTAGATATTTTGAATGCTTTCTTAATTTCAAAGAAAAACTTTGAATTTAAACAAAATTCTGCAGGTTAGCCAATGCAGCACCTTAACATCTCTGGCAGACCCTGCCTGGGTCAGGCAAGCTGCTTTGAAGTTTAACTTCTGTAAGCAAATAATGTAGGTACATTGGAAACATGTCACAAAGAATAATTTGGACAATCTGTGTTTCGATTGTTAAATCTGAGTAATCATTATTGTTGAGATTAAAAAGTTAGATGCTATTTAGAAATATATAAATTTAGCTGATGATACAGTGAGAGCATTTCTGCTTTTCAAGGACAAAAGGAGTATTGCCATGGATTGTCATAGGGCTGCTAATTGCTGAAATGGTTGAAGAGACCTGCAACATAATTTACCATTAAGTGAACAGAGTTCAGAGTCGTAGGAACTTTTCATTATACATGAAAAAGAGAGTACTTCCACTCGAATCGTTATCGTCAATGGTGCCGTTTAGCAGTAAAAGCAAAGATAAACAAATCAGCTACAATGGGAAATGGCTTTTCAGAAAGTGACTTTGAACTATATAGCTCTAAGTTCACTAAAAATTAATTACATTTTAAGAAATGCGCATCTTTTACTCGAAGCAATCTTTGCTTCATAGTAGAGTACCTCAGATATGGTAGAGTTACATCTCTAAATATTTGGGACCATTCCGTTTTTGGAGAAAGTCACAAATATATATATAAAAGTTTAAAATTATCATAGTTGAAGTCTTGCATTTCAGAGACCACAGAATCTGGAGCCTAACTTTTGAAATGCTTTGCTTGATTGAGATTGGTGTATTTCTTTTAGAGAATTTTCTATTATTAGGAGAATATTGTGATCTATAGTAGTTCATAGTTCTTGGGTGGAATGTGATTGACTAAATCAATGAACTACATCTAGCTGTACATTGTCATTTTACACCTCATTAGAACAGTCATGGTTTTTGTGTAAAGTAACTGTAAAAACAGTATGTAAGACAGTCAATTAAAAATTGTTTCCTTTATGTTTGTCTTGGCATTCCCCATACAGTATCATGCATTCACTTTGATATGTAAACAGCAGCTTATAGGCTCTGTGTAGAGGAAGAAGGAAACATTTGAATTGCTAATGTTGATGGCTAAACTGAGGTTGCCACATCTGTGTTGCAATAGATGTCAGAACTGGGCTCACTGTGGTATTCTAACAGTTTGTGTAGTTATTATAAATATTTGGTGTAAAGAAGCCAGATTTCTTAATAATTTAGTCTGCAGTTACAATTGGTATCACATAGTCAGTGGAAAAAGAAAAAGCTGCCTTTTATTTCAAAGTTTCTTTGATAGTTTATTAGCTATAAATTTGTTTACATTTTGTCCATAAACTTCTTTATTTTGAAGTCTATGCATTTTAGTTTTTATGTGAAAGATTAAACAAAAAAAATCTTCTGGCCTCAGTCTTCATGTCTGAGTACTTTCTAAATATCGACAGGTGTCATTTTCTTATTACACAAAACAACTGCAATTTGGAATTCAATCCTACACTGTCTTGTGTATTTTGTTTATACAGTGTGTACTTTTTTAGCTTTTCAATAAGAGTTTTAATGTCAATCCTTCTGTGTTCACTTCAAGAACTGGAAAAATAGGTATGAGAATTTTAATTAGTTGACTGGATTAAAAGCAATAATAATATAAATTCAACAATATAATAATATGTAATAATATAAATATACATATAAAATAATATAAATATACATATAATATAAATATAATAATAATATAAACTTGTGGTTTGTATGTATAGAATTGTCAGATATATGTGTACTTCCAGGTAGCCATATCTAATCTAGAATTTGAAGAAGTAATAAAAAGCAAATATTATTGAAATTTTGTGACCAACATTAATATTATTTGTAATATAGATGTACTTATGTGTGTACATGCTTACAAGTGTGTGTTACAAGCTCTAGTAATTATCACAGGATCACAGAATGTTCAGGGTTTGAAGGGACCTCTGTGGATCATCTAGTCCAACCCTCCTGCCAAAGCAGGGTCACCTACAGCAGGCTGCACAGGACCTTGTCCAGGCGGGTCTTGAATATCTCCAGAGAAGGA